>Ga0209491_10009156_pt1 | contig 12246 bp, 12 predicted proteins | sample BON02_FD_187213 | JGI IMG/M metagenome (GOLD analysis project Ga0209491, IMG submission 187213) | Freshwater microbial communities from Lake Bonney liftoff mats and glacier meltwater in Antarctica - BON-02 (SPAdes) (version 2) | ecosystem: Environmental > Aquatic > Freshwater > Ice > Glacier... | reverse complement strand
GCAGGCGAGGCAGTTGCTGTTTGACTTGGATCAGGGGTATAGCTCCTTTCATGCCTGGTTGAAATCCAGTAATAAGTAAGGAGAGGGTAGCCTTGTGTTTTCGCTCTACACAGCTGCGCAGCCCTATGAGTCACTTACTAAGTAGACGGGTATTGTGGCTTTTGAAAAGGCAGGAGGGAAGGAGGGAGGGGAGAGGGCAAGAAAAGAAAGAATATTGTAGATGTACAGTACAGACACCGAGAATAGCAATAAAAACCGGAGTATATTCAATTGCTATTTTGCTTTCTTCTCTTTAGCGTTTTGCTGGGATGTGTGGGGTTGATTGATAAACAGAAGGGATCTTTTTTGTTGTTGTTTAAGTCTCTCTTTGTTTCTCCTCCTCCCGTCGAGTACTGGCAGGCCCAAGAGGGCTTCCTATCTCTTTCTTGTCTTTGCTTGTTGCTGATGTTGCTGTGCTTCCTCCTTATCACACGTACACCTCCTCTTTCCTCCCCCTCATACATATTCATTTCTTTCTGATGGAAAGGAGTGGTTTTGTCTGCGTCCACACACACCCTGCATGTTGATAGTTTTTCAATAAGCTGTCATCGTACACTCCCCCCTGTCTTCCTTCTCGTCTTCCCTCCCATTTGTCTTTCCAGTATATATACATTCCTCCTCATTTCCTCCTTTTTCCATTCTTATCCCAAACTCTTGCTTAATTCACCCGACGCCGCACAATCACCTGACGCGGGTTCCCCCCACCCCCACCACCCCCGCCTCCCCCCGCAGCCTTCTTCTTCTTCTTCCCCCCACCCACACTCATCAAGGGCAACTGCTGCGGCATGGTCGGAGGCAAGCCACGGCTCTGGTTAAAAAGCGTCTGTCGCGTGTTCTGCGTCACGGAAATGCGACCCATCCGCCTCGCCAACGCCCCTGCCCCTGCCTGTCGCTCCGCCTGGGCCGCCTTCATACTCACACGAGGCCCGCTGCTCCGGTTCAAAATCACCTGCGTCTGCTGCTGCTTCTTCTTACGCTGGGCCGCCATGGGGAGGACAGGGGCCGCGGCAGCCGCAGCACTGGCTGAATTATTGATACTAATCTTGAGCGTCGTGCCCCTAGGCAGCTTGAACCCTCCAGGACCAAAGGTCTCCCCACCACCACCTCCCCCGCCTCCCCCGCCCCCATTGCCGCCGGCGCTGCCAAAGACAAAGCCCGCGGCCTTCTTGCCGCTCCCACCAACGTTCATCAACTTGACTCCCCCTCCCCCTCCTCCTCCACCACCACGACCACCACCGCCGTTCGCCTGGACATTATTGACCTTGATCAACATCTTCTTGGGCGCGGGGGAGGCCTTCTTCTTCTTCTTCTTGCCGCCTGCAGTCCCGGCCGTCGTGACGCCCACCATGGGAGCGGGTTGAATGCCACGGGCCTTGTTGATGGCCTGGTTCCGCTTGCTCTGCGCTTGGAGGGCGCTCTGCTTGGCCGCCTGCCCCGGTTTGCGGGTTTGCCCGGCCTGCGTCTGCTTGAGCACGGACTTGCGGATCCCGCCGCGCTTGATCTGCTTGTTGGCCCCACCTCCCTGCGCTTGTTGGGCGCCACCAGCCTTGGCAGGCGTAGCTGCGGTCTTCTTCTTCTCTTGCTGCTGCTGCTTGCGCTCAAGCTTGACCAGGTCGTCCAAGCTCATCTCCACCTTCTCGTCCGCGCTGACCATCATAGGAGTGGCCATGGTTGTTGCGTGTATGTGCGTGCCGCTGGCTGTGTGATGGTAGGTGGTGTGCGTGCAGATGGGAAGGAGGAGGGAAGAAGCGTGTTGAGCATGATGTCATGCTGGTTGCTGTGTGTGTGTGTGTTGGTGGTCGGAGGCAAAGACGCACGGGTCGACTTAGGGGCTGGAAACCACTCGCGCCCGCCGGTACAATTAGCCGCGGTTCTTTAGGTGGGGAGCTGATGCCCCCGCGTGTAGTGTGTCAAGTGTAGGAGACGAAGACAGCGTACAGATTTCAAATTGCTTAGAAGACGTGACTTGGTGAGAGTCCTCCTTCTTCTCCGACCAGGCGCACGCCGCCACAACCAAGACCATCGCACCCGGGCAGCCAGGGTTTCTCTCTCATGACATACACACACACATACACGCACACACGCACTCACACATACAAGCACACACACCTTCCCCACCATCATCTCCTCCTCCTCGTCGTCGTCCTCCTCCTCCCTAGCCGCCGCCCCGCCAATGCGGCTCGCCGAATTCTTTTGCCGTTTGCCCGAGAATCTCTATTTTCTATTTCCAAAAGCAAAGCGTACGTGTTGTGTTTGTTTTTATTTTTGCTTGTTTTACATTTCTTCTTTCCTTTTCCCGCTGTTGGAGCACCCCCCCAATCACACTATATTACAAATGGTACTCCTCCTGCACGTCCGAGAAAACTTGAGCACCTTGCGCAATGGCGCTTCCCCTTCGCATGAGCACTGCCGACATAGACGTGGCCGTCCCACTTTCTCCCGCCGCCTTAAAAGGCACGACGACATGTCCATCCTCTTCCCCTGCTCCCTCCTCCCCAACCACCGCCCCGCCGCCCTCTCCCTCCCCATCCGCACATGGCTGCTCCTCGCAACACTCCCCCTGCGCTGCCGTCGGGCCCTGGGTCAGAAACAGCTCCCGCAGCGCCCGTCGAGGGTCCTGCATCACGCGGAGCACGTCCTCCAGCTCCAAATCCTTCAATTGGCTCTCCAACATCTCGATCAAAGAGACAGACACCCCAAAAACGACACTCCACCCTTCCAAAAAAAAAACGTCCCACACCCTCAACACGGTCTGCAGCGGCAACGTGTCCAAGTTGCTAAACAACGTCACGAACCACTTGCTCGAAAACATGGCAACATGCACGCCCGCCTCCTCAAAATGCGCATGCAAAGCTGGCGTCCGCAAGAGCAACAATCGATCCAACACCGCAAAGCACGCCTTCAACCGTGGCATGCCCTCGGTCCACATCTCCTCCATCAAGCACCGCTCACACAACCCCACCAACAACCAAAATGCCGCCTCCTCGTCATTTTTCGTAACCTTCAACAAGATAGCCGTGCACATATTCATCCCCTGGCAATACCTTAACCGAGGATTGTACATAGCAAAAGCCTGTAACACCCTACTAAGACGCCCTCGCTGAACCTCACGACAATGGAGCTCATCAGTTGTCATCGATTCCTGGTGGACGAGGCCAGGCACTGCTGCTGCTGCTACTGCTGCTGCTGCTTCTTCTCGCAAGGTGGTGATGTCGTCTTGCCCGCTTTCCTGGTGGTGATTGCTCGGGCTGGTCGGGATGGTGCTACTGCTGCTGCTGCTGTTGCTGCTGGTTCCCTCCCGCAGGAGGCAGCCCTCTGAGAGGCCTTTTCGTAGGTCAAAGCCACGGTCGACGACATAGGTACGCTTCACGTCCACCTCGATCTCTGATATCCAGTTCGAGCGACGCTGACCAAAATCGTCTGCCAGCGGAGGAGCCTGGTGGTGGTGATGCTGTTGGGGGAGGCGGGAGGCTGCTACTGCTGCTGCTGCTGTGGCTGTCGTGCTGCTCTCCGGGGCGGTACTGCTGCTGCTGCTGGTGCCTTCCGCCGCCATATGCTGCTGCTGCTGCTGCTGCTGCTGCTGCTGCTGCTGCTGCTGCTGCTGCTGCAATTGTCGTTGCTCCTCCTCCCACTCGGCATCCAAGTCGACGCTCTCGGGCGGGAGGAAGACACCAAAGACAGAGGAACCCGTGCCCGCCAGCATGCGTCCCGTCTTCTCGTAATGCTTGATCTGCTCCTGCGCACGCGCTACTAGGGATTGGTACAGACCAGGGGTAGGAGCAGAAGCAGAAGGAGAAGCAGGCTCCTCCTCACTTCCTGTGGCGCTGCTACTGCTGCTGCTGCTGCTGGTGGTGGTGGTGTTGATAGTGGCAGCGGCAGACACAGACGAAGCTTGGATGGCCAAATTGCTCAAAACGCGAGAGCGGGAGTTGAGGTTCTTGTTCTGACTACTGCTGCTGCTGCTGCTGCTGCTGCTGCTACTACTACTACCGCTGCTGCTGCCAGCGTTAGGAATAGGCCGCCAAGGGATAGAAGTGCTATAGATAAGGTATTGCCATAGGCGGGCTCTTACTCTCTCAGGTACTCCTCCGCGGCGCACCGCCTGCTTCCATGCCTCTTGCCCCCGAGGATCGTGCATGAGTAGTTGCTCCCATTCCTTGCTGACGACCGACGCTTGAGCTAGGCCCACCACGTCTAGGAAACGGAGACTGGCACCCAGCCAGTGGGTATTGTTGCTGTGGCTGCTGCTGCTGCTCGTGCTGCTGGTGCTTGCGGGTGCTGGTGGTGACGAGGACGAAGAAGGGACTGCGGTAGGCGACGAGGACGAGGACGAGGAGGAAGAGGACGAGGACGAGGATGCCAAGGGAAGGAGGAGGCTTTGCAACGTAGCCATCTCTTCCCGCTGAGCTGTGATTCGGTATTTATCCGCGTCCTCTTTCAAGCTCCACTCCACCCACTGCTGCGTCGCGCCCGTCCCAGGAGGCACACCCCCACCCCCACCGCCGCTGCTGCTGCTGCTGCTGCTGCTGCTGCCTCCCTTCAAAGGAGGAGACTCCAGTGCCTTCCCCACCAGCGTAAACGGCAAGTTAAAAGCCTTAAAATGAGCAAGGGAGGCCAAATACCCATTCCGACTCTCCGGGCTCGTGGCCACCGTGTCCGTACGAGCCATCCAATCAAGTACCACCCCTCCCGCCGTCGTCGGGGCTGTCTCCTCCTGCTGCTGCTGTTGCTGCTGCTGCTGCTGCTCGTACTGCTCCTGCTGCTGCATCCTCCCCATGCCTGAAGAGGAGACCTTCAAAGCCGCCTTTAAGAGTGATGCCTGGAAATCTTGCTCCAACCGCAACCATCCCTCCTTGCTGTCGTCCGGGGCAGCCTCCGGCCCCTCCTTCTTGGCCCCACCGCTGCTCTCTCCTCCTCCTCCCGCACGTCTTCCTCCACCCCCTCCCCCTCCTCCTCCGCCCGCTCGTGGCCCCGGCAGAAGCTTTCGGAAGATGTCTAGATTGAACTTGCCCATCCCTGCCCCCGCTCCTCCCCCCCGTCCTCCCCCATCTTCTCCCATGGCCAAGGACCCTGCGCCGGTTGCACAAGAGGCAAGAGGGACGGGACTTAGGAGGTCATCAGGCGAGGACGAGGAGGAGGGTAACTCAGACGTAGTAATAGTAGAAGCAGCAGCAACAGTGGCCAGGCGGGAGGTAGGAGAGGTGGCTGCCGACAAGAAGAGGGATGGGAGGCGTCGCGCCCGCCCACCCGCAGCGCTACTGCTACTGCTGTTCGCCGTCGCCATTGCTGCTGCTGCTGCTGCTGCGGCGGCGGCGGCTGCCTCCTCCTCCTCAATGACCTGCTGCTCGCATAACGCCACAGCTTCGGCTCTAGCAGAAATCCCTTCCACAGTAGCCTCAGCTGCGCGCTCTCCGGCTGCCGCTGTCAAAGGCGTTGCTGCTTGCAAAGCACCCTCTAACACTCCCTCCACCACAGAAGCTACCACATCTCCGTCGTCCTTCTCCTGCTTCTTCGACTCTGCAACCCCACCATTACACCCATCTCCCCCCTCCTCCTGCTCCTCCTGCTTCTTCTCCCCACCCTTCCCTATCGCCTCCTCCTTACTGTTCCTCACTCCTTCCTCCGACACGGCAGGAGGGGGAGGAACCTCTGCTTCGTAGCCCAAACTCTTGCCCAAAGCATTGTACATCTTGGCAAAAAGCCTCAATTGGATTTGCGACAGTTTGGCGAGCATTTTCTGGTAGAGGTTGACGCGTTCACGGAGGAGGGAGCCTAGTTCTTGTTTGATTTGGTCTTGCAAGGCGAAGAACTCGGCGCGGAGAGTGGCTATATTGAGTGCTTGGGGATCTTGCTGTGATGGTGGAGTAGTGGTGTTGCTGGTATCGGTAGTAGTAGTGGTGGAGACTCCTCGCGCACGGACCATGGCCCGAAAGGCGGCGTCGTGTTGCTTGAGTAAGTCCAAGCGTGCCTTCATTTTCTCCTCGATCCGCCGGTTCTCATGCGCAATGTACTCAATGGTTGACAAAACGTGTTGACGCAAGGCCTCTTCAAAGTCAGTGATGGCTTCCGTGGCAATAAGGGTGGTGGCATTCATGTAATCACACGCATCGACCGACACCCGTCCTCCGCTAGAGGAGCCTAAGCCGCCCCCAAAGCTTTCTGAGATGGCGCTCAGCGACTGCGCCGCCTCGCGGAAATGCACCATGTTCCCCTCAATTTTCTGTTGTAGCTGCGTGATGGAAGCCTCGTACTGGCAGCACTGCTCCCACAGCAGGTTGAAATCCTTGTCAATGTTTTGCAGCATCAACTGCACGGAGGAGGAGGAAGAGGAAGACCTCGTGCCAGTCGTGGGTGCGTTGGTACTAGGCCCACCACCGCCGCTGCCACCGCCACTCCCGCTGTTGGCCCGCCATGCACCCGTGCTCTTGCCGCCGCCGCGTTGGAATCCCAGGAACATCGGGGTGTGCTGGGGGTGGCGAGGTGCCGATAATATGGGCTGATGGGCCAGGGCCAGGCTCGTCGCGATTGATTGACGTTGTCTTGGCGGCGGCCGTTGGACGCTTGCCCTGTGGGAATGTGTGGTGGTGGGGAGGGAGGGGTTGTCTGTGAGATGGTGGTGGCCAGGTGGTGTGTAAGGGCCTGATTGGGACGGGCCGAACGAGCCGAGGAGGGACGTGTGGCGAAACGCCTTCTTGGCTTTTCGGTCTCGCAGGAGGTCATCATCGACACGCTTGCTCAACGACCACACCAGCAAACCACACTCAGCCACAACACAATCCCACTCCCACAGAGGCTGCACGTCGTCCTCGTCCTGCGAAAGCTGCCGGCGCTTCTTGCTTGCCTTCATTACCATTCGTCTACGACTTAGACTTGTCTCCATCTTGCCCGTGCTGCTCCTTACGACGGCCACCGCTGCCTTCACCACAGCGCGCCGTCTCTCCTCTTTCATTCAGCCACGCAGCACCATGAAGCGATTTCTCAGCAGCAGCAGCAGCAGCAGCAGCAGCAGCAGCAGCAGCAGCAGCAGCAGCAGTGCCACCACCGGACCCTCCTCGCCGGACAACAAGAAAAATCCCCGGGTGACGCTCAACCCGTCCGATTTCTTGCGTGTTTGTTCCTACAACGTGGACGGCCTCGACGACGCCACGCTCTTGGACCGCGCAGGCGAAGTGTGCTCCATCCTCCTACAACAAGAGCCGGGTGGCTTCTTGGCTGATGTGATTTTGCTGCAGGAAATGGTGCCAGCTAACGTGCCGATCTTTGTCTCCCGCCTCTGCTCCGCCGGCTATGTCCTCGCGCCGTCGTCCGTCCTGGAAGACGATGGTTACTTTACCTTAGCCTTCTTCAACGGAGCCCGCATTCAGATCACGAGCTCGACGCGCACGCCCTTTCCCGGGTCGCAGATGGGGCGGGACTTGATCAAGGTGCAGGGAAGGCTGGCACTTGGCGCTACTGGCAAGCCCCCCTTTTCCACCGCCGCTTCTTCTTATGAATTTCTCTTCATGACTTCCCACCTCGAGTCCCTGGGTCCCAGCTCCGCGGAACGTTGTCGGCAGCTGAAACAAATCCTGGACACGCTCCTCGCTTTCCCTGGTCCAGCTCTCTTTGCGGGTGACACCAACTTACGCGAAGCAGAGGTGAATGCCGAACCTCTCTACAAGGAAGTAGTGGACGGATGGGTGGCGGGGGGAAGTCTAGCGATGGAGAAGCAAACGTGGGATATGTCGTTGAATAATAATTTGAAGATGGATGGTGCTTCTTTCTTGCCTCGCATGCGCTTGGATCGGTTGTTGCTGAACCGAAAGTGGGGGGTTTTGAGCTCGACGACGACGACGATGACGGCGACAGCGGGCACGGGTAAGGGGAATGGAGGGGGGAAGGGAAAGAAGCAGGCGGAGGAGAAGGTGAAGGAGGGGGAGGAGTTAGTGAAGCAGTGGAAGTTGCTGGGGAAGAAGCGGATGGCTGATGGTCGGTTTCCTTCGGATCATTTTGGGATTTCGTGCTTGGTGCGCTTGCCGGTGGGGTCTGGCTCAGGTGTGGAGGGAGGGGCAGGGGGAGTGAAGAGCAATTAAATTTATTTGGGTTGGGGAAAGGGAACGAAGGAGGTTGAGGGTGAGAAGAAGAGCGGGTAGACAGCTTAGGTAAAAGTAAGGAGAGTAGCAAGAGAGGAAGATGGAAAAAGGAAGAGTGGGGGATATGTGCAGATCAGGTACAGTAACATAACAGGGAGGAAGGATGAAGAGATCAGATAAGGAGAAGTAGTCAAGCGAGTAAACGTAGGTAAAGACGGCAGATAGAAAGAAGAAGAAGAAGTAAGAAATGGAACTGTGTGTATGGGAGAGGAAGACAGCAGCAGCAGCAGCAGCAGCAGCAGCAACAGCAGCAGCAGCAGCACCACCACCACCAGCAGCACCGGCAGCAGCAGCAACAGCAGCGACAGCAAGAACAGCAACATTAGTCAAAACTGCAGTCAGTCAGAACAACAACAAGCAGGCGGAGAAGCGGGGAGAAGGAAAGCGGGAAGAACGAGAAGCAAAAGTGTAAACTAGCAAAACCAAAAGAGATGAGAAGAAGGAAAAAGAAGGAAAATAAGTGTGTGCGCTCTAACCTCTATGATGACACATAGCTGCTGATTCTTGGATTTTTCTTCTTTTGTTTTTCTTTCCCGGTAGTACAAAATGACACGCTGACTAAATTGGAGGGAAGAAATGAACGCTGAGGATAAGGGAGGGGGGCAACGCAAGGCAAGCAACAAGAGACACCTCACCCACCCACCCTCCCTTCACACACACATATAGAGATCACTTCACTCCCCAACCCCCGTCGTTCCCAAGGAACGAATGTAAAAAAGGAAGACAGAGGGACAAATGATCAGACAGACAATGACAACACAGACACTCACAAAAATACTTGTCCACCCATCATTGCTGAAATGTGTGCATGCATGAATATAAAAGGGGGGGAGGGAGGGAGGGAGGGAGGGAAGGAGGAGATCTACTACAGCATTAATAGAAAAAAGGCGATAACCTACGCCTTGAGGAGGAGGCCACCGAGGCCCTGGTCGATGACGGAGAGGATGTCCTGGCCCGTGGCGGCGGAGACGGTCACAAGGGCGACGAGGCCGAGCATGGCAATGCGGCCTGCAGGTTGAGAGTTGCAAAAGGTGAAGAAAGCAAGTGAGTATATATGTGGGTGCCTTGGCGTGTGTTTCACACTAAATTTATTCTTCCAGTTTCCCAAATTTACACGGACATTCATGCAAGCAATTATATACGTACCGTTGAGCATCTCAGCGTCCTTGGTCATGCCCGGGCGGAGAGCAGGGAACAAGCCAGCAGGTGCCTCGTCCTTCTCCCCGGGCTCCAACAGCAGACGGTCCTTCACGCTGTTCTTGCTGTACGCGGCAAACACACCGACGGCGCCAAAGTGCAGGTGGCCGATGGCAATAGCAGCGCGAGCAGCGGGGATGGTGACCTGTTCTCCGCCCGTCGTGCTGACGATCACCCACTGTTTGTTATTAGTTGTAGTTGTGTGTTTTGTGTGTGGAAGAAAAGGTGAGGACAAGAATCTAATCAATCAGGTTTATGCGTCTGTAAGCGTGTGCTTTAAATACAATTTTTTGATGAGTGTGGTTGAAAGCTCCTTGTCATTTCACTTCGGCCCCCCCAGACCACCAGCAGCAACACCTCCACACAAGTACCCACGCAAAAACAAACATCTCAACCCCTCCTCCCAAAATAAAACGTACCGTCCCCCACTCCTTAGCATCCATGCCCCCCTCCGGCAGAAGCCCGTGCGCCTGCGCGTACCCCGTGGCCAACAACGCAATCCAGCCAAACATGGCATGCCGTCCATTCCATCGCTCGGCCTTCGCGCTTGGGCCAAGACCCAACGCAGCAACTGCGGGGTATCGGCCGTTAAAGTCAGCCATCGCACGCTCAAACACGCTCTTCCCCGCCATGGCCTTGTTCTCGACCGCGAGCTCGTCCTTGCTGACCGTGTCAAAGGGAGTGCCCTTCACCACAGTCTGTAATGGAAGAGTGGGAAGGGGGGAGGGGGGAAGGAATGAAAAAATACTCACAAACGCACAAGCGGCTCGTACTGCGGGATCAGACGCGAGCAGACGCATAAGCCTATGTGTATGTCAGGCTTGCTTGCTTTCAGACAAGAGGACTTGTTCGAGCAGGAAAAAAGAGGAAATGCACAACCCTACACGTGCAAGCTCTTCACTCACAAAATGTGCCGGCCTATCCTAGACCTGTACGCGCAATAGGACAGGCTAAAATGTACTTCATCGGGCCTTCTTTTCCCTCCCTCTGCTCTGATCCTTACCTGGGAGACCTTGGGCGTGGGGAGAACGAAGGCATTGGCGGCGCAAGCCAGAAGAAGAAAAATCGCGGCGGTCTTCATGATTAAAAGGTGGGAGAGGTCCTATGTGTGTGTGTAAAGGTGTGTGGAATGGATCAGACCCAGAAGAATGGCGGTATAGGGAGGAGGGGGGGGGCCTGCTGCTGGTGGACATGTCGGAGCCCGGCGGGCGTCGTGTGAGAGGCAAAAAGCAGGCGCACTTGCGGTGGCTGGTGGAGAGCCACCAAAGACCACCAACGCCCATGCCTGCGTGTGGGTGCGGGAAGGAAAAGTACTATTGGTTCTGTACAAAACGGGCCGACGTCGCCTTTCCGAGGGAGGGGAGGCATGGTCTAACGGCATCCGGATCGACAGATCAACGAAGAAGAAGGCAAGGAGGATGACCTTTTGGGTGCTGAACCTTTCGAATGTGGTTTTGGCGAGTGTTCCTATCTCTTGCGGGTTGTGAGGAGCCTTCCTGCTGCCTTACGTGCATGTGTTGTGCTAGGGAGGGGAGGGGGGGAGGGAGGGAGGGCTGCCTGGCTTTGTCTGTTGTCGACGTTGCTTGCTACTATTGTTTTCAAGACCTCGCTCCTGCCTCCCCTCTTTTCATCCTCCTCACCCTACCACCCTTCCACAGCACAGCCTAGCATAGGACAGCGCACCACCCCCGCCAGCAGCGCCCTACATGCTAGGAGGGTCTTCATGCTCCAAGCCCGATGCCGCTGTGCGGGTGCTCCTCCTCTCACTGCCCCCATCAAGAACTCACGCAGCCTCCCTCCATTCCCCACCATTATCATCACCGCAGGCAGCAGCCAGCATGCGTCCCCCACGTCCCCAGATCCGGCAAGTCGGCGGCGGCAACTCTCCAGGTACGGTTTGTGGATGGATGGTGGTGCTGTCTGTCTCAGTCTTCCTTTTTTATGGCTCTCCACTCATTCTTCCTCGCTCCCCTCCCTTCCTTCCTTCCCCACCCCTCACAACAGAGGAATGGTTCAAAAACCTGCCCCCCATCACCAGGGCCTACCTCGTCGCCGCCTTCTTCTCCACCATTTTTTCTCATTTCGGCATCATCTCTCCGGTGAAGTTGATCTGGGACTTGGAGGGGATAAAGAACTTCCAGGTAGGGAGGGGAGGGAGGGAGGGAGGGAAGGAGGGCGTGAGAGGAGATTGTGCTGCGCACGTTGTGGCGTGGGGTTTGGATAGACGAAGCGCGGCGGGGAACGCAAAGGGCTGTTTTTGACCTTAAACATGAGAGGCAGATTTTCTCACTCCTTTCCTACCTCCTTCCCTCCCTCTCTCCGCCACACAGCTGTGGCGCCTCGTCACCCCATTCACCTTCTTCGGTGGCCTCGGGATGCCCTTCATCATGCAGCTCTTCATGTTGGTGCAGTACTCGAGCCGCTATGAAATCTTTCCGTTCAATACAGGAGGAGGGGGAGGGTCGTCGGACTACGCGATGATGTTGATTTTTGGGGGAGGGGCCTTGCATCTTTTGAATCTGTATATGGGCAAGATGGTGCTGGGCTCGTGTTTGGTGATGATGATCACGTATGTCTGGTCCTGTCGGGAACCGCATTCGATGGTGTCGTTTTGGGGGTTTACACTGGAAGCGATGTACTTGCCGTGGGCCTTGACCGCACTTCAGTTTTTGATGAATGGTCAAAAAGGATTAAGTGACCCACTGATGGGGATAGCTGTTGGACACATGTATTATTTTTTGGTCGAGACGTTACCCTTGGAGTATGACTGGGACTTGCTCAAGACGCCCAATTTCTTAGTGGATGCCTTTGAAGGGCCGCCGGCAGGGCCTGGGGGAGGGGTGGGAGGAGGAGGAGGAGGAGGAGGAGGAGGAGGAGG
>Ga0209491_10009155_pt1 | contig 12247 bp, 10 predicted proteins | sample BON02_FD_187213 | JGI IMG/M metagenome (GOLD analysis project Ga0209491, IMG submission 187213) | Freshwater microbial communities from Lake Bonney liftoff mats and glacier meltwater in Antarctica - BON-02 (SPAdes) (version 2) | ecosystem: Environmental > Aquatic > Freshwater > Ice > Glacier... | reverse complement strand
ATCTGCAGGAAGAGACATCCCTATGGGACAACTTGTTACGAAGGTACTTGTGTCCCGTGAGTCGCCTTTGCCGCCCTGCCAGCTTTGGCCTGGCCGTAATAGCCCCGTCCCGAGGCGTTGAGAGCCCGGTCCCGACAGGTGTCCACACCCTCGCGTGGACTGCGGCTGGATGATTGTTGTGAGAACCCCCCGAAAAAAAATTGGTTGCGTTTGGTGCGGACGAACCTAATTCCAGTGAACCTGCTAAGGGACTGAAAGAGGGGGTGTTTCAAATGTGAGGCGAAGGGTGTGTTTGCGGGGAAGAAGAGGATGGGTCAGAGAGGGCGTAGGGAAAGGTTTAGTTTGTATTTCGGTACTTCGTGTTTGTTTTCTTGTGTCCGTATTGATTGTCAAAGGTGGTATGAGGTGCACGTTGTTGGGTTGTTCGATTTAGACTGGGTGCGAGTCGCATATTTGGTTCGGAAATTTGGGTTGAGCGGTTTGTGGGTTGCTGGTTACAGCTTTTGTGAAAATGTCCACGCGGGCCGTCATTGTGATCCCAGGGATGCGCGCCTCGCTGTCCGCCTGTGCACCACACATGGTGCACCTGCAGACTGCGTGGAACACAACCACCAGAATCAAGGAGGTCCGAAGAGCCAATGCGGTCATTACTCCGGGAAGAGGCGTGTAAGAGGGCGAGATGGTGTTGTATGAGGTGTAGCATGGCATCGGGATTCTTAACTCTGGGGGACTCAATTGATGTTGTGCTTTGTCCGGGCGGTCCGACGCTCTCAGACTGGTGTGTCGTGCGCAGCAAGGATGGAGATGTGCAGTGGTTCTCCGAGCGCATGTCTTGGCTCGTGCAGCGTAGGCTTTGGAGCGAAGAGAAGGGCTTGTCGCCTGGCCCTGAAGCCTGGTTGTCTCGCGCAGGGAGCCAGTGCCTGAGATACTGAGAGAGATGGTTGAGTCCTGCGCCGTCGGGTTGCCGCACATGTTCGGTCCGTTCGCCATGCACGTGTCGATCCCGAACTGTCGGGATCCTTGAAATCGCAGGGATTCAGGCGCCAATACGAGGGCTTTTGTCAGGCGCGCGCACCGTTTGCACCATCCCATCTGGTAAGTCGCAGTGCGTCGAAGGTGGTGTCATATTCGCAGCTTAGTGGTCGGGGCAGTGCGCATTTAAGCTCTCCATCTTCGACACCGCGCGATTTTTGACGTCAGGTTTTGATTTTTTTTTCGAAAGAAAAAAAAATTTAAAGGAAAAAGCAGTTAGTTCAAGATCTCATCCGGCCTCCTAGCATATACATACACATGTGTACTTTGAACACATGTGCGAATACATATATGCCGAGATTTAGTAGGATTCTTCGGGCCCTCCAGGTGTCTCATCACTACACCTGGGCTCACAGCCAACTACCCCATCTGTGCAGTGTGTGTTTGTGCGTGCGTATACACCCACATACACCCACATACACTCCCACCCGCGTTAGAAATGGAGAAGACACAGACAACACCCCTATCTCTCCTTCTGTCAGAAATAACCCCCCACGCCAAGCAACAAATGCTCTCATAGACTAGCTGAACCCTCCCACCCTCGTTCCCAAACGCTGAATGAACAAACTGCACATACATGGGCGCATATGCACATCCTGTAGCGAGCGTGTACGCAAATGTGTACGCTGATGTCACAACACCTGTTTATCGTAAACGCCTGCACATGCATGATGCTCAGAACACCTGTCTAAATGCATGCATACTCTCCGCAACAAATGCACATGCACTCATGCATGCGCGCCTATGCAACGGTGCAGAAACTTCTTTACCATAGAAAGTATTGCGAACTTATCTTGAGTCTTGCGCGAGCATCGTGCAGGCTGTTGTTTGCTGCCAGCCCTGCTGCTATCTTGACGAAATCAGTCGCCCGACGCTGATCGCTCCAGAAACCCGTCCAAATCCACGCTAGCTCATGACACGGTCGCCGCTGCGGTGTCGCATGAGCATCTTTCGATCATCCGCGTTGGTGCAGGCCTTATCCACTTTGTTTATTGTTCGCACTCGAAACGTGGCCACGGGGCTCGCTTCATCAAGGATTCTATTTACACCATCTTTTCGCGCGACTTAGGACCTACCCAAGGTGTGTCTTAGGAGGTCCTACCTAGCCCAGAACAAAATCAATTTCAGGGTCCGAAAATTGTCACGGCCCACACGCGGCCACAAAATCTGAAATTAGCGGTCACACATGTTCAAATCATTATGTATCACTCAACTCTCGTACAAACGAATATTTCACTTTTACTGAGCTTCCGCGATCAAACGGTCTTCGAAAAGTCCTTGAACTATCTGATCAAAGACCCATCCTGATCCAGATTCCACACAGAAAAGGAAACAGAGGCAACGACATGAACAGAGCTCACTTAAAGGTCTGTTTTGCTGGATTTCATTCATTCCGAACCATTTCCTTGAAAGCAGAAACAAAAAGAGGGTTGTACCAATCACATTTGAATTTGTAACATTTGTGACCAAAATATGACCAAATCTGTTTTGCTAAAAGAAACTAAAACAAATCCAGAACAGAGGTCAAAAAATTCGAAATTGTGATATTTTGTGACCGCCACGAATGTCACAAATGGTCACACATTGAGTGTGACTGGTACAAAATCCGTCTCTGTTTCTGTTTGGAATCCGGTTCAGAACGACCCTTAAACTCGAAGAGAGAAAGGGAAAAAGACAGGAGCTAGCGACATAGTAAAAGCGGAGAGTACTGGAAAGAATCCCAGGGCAACTGGAGGCCTCGTTTCTTACATACCAGTGTCATCTGGTTAACCCATGGAGTAATGAACAGCCTGGATACCCTACGAAGTGCGGATTGTGTTAGAACGAGCGGGAAGTCATGCCTGAGTAACCAACTTGAAGTGGAGACGCAGGATGAGAATCTGTCAACGGTGGCACACTACCTAAAACTGCCGGTGGGGAGAAAAAGTAAAATACCGCATGATATGCACACGAGGCTCGTACTTGGGTTGTCTGCGGGGACATAACAATTATGATGAAATCTGGAGATATTTTTGTCTCTGGATTTTGGCTCCGGGAATCGAACCCGGTGCGCCTGACCCTGCGTTGATATAATAACCGGTAGGTCATAATGTCATCTAATTGCGCCTGACCCGGCGTTGATATACTAACCAGTAGACTATAGTGTCATCTAATTAGATGACACTATAGCCTACCGGTTCGTATATCAACGAAGGGTCAGGCGCCCAGGGTTCGATTCCCGGAGCCAAAATCCAGAGACAAAAATATCTCCAGTTTTCATCACTTTACGAGCAATAACAAACGAAATCTTCATTCATGTCGTCATTTTCCTACAAGGCTGCGATGGCATCTTCCATGAGGGCGCGTGGGAACAAATTGTTCTCAGTTCGACGGCAACTGAGCCAAGCCTATGCAGCGAGGCGACCAGCTGGCGTGTGGTCATGCGGGTGCTTCGGGCAGCCATTGCTCCCGCGTGTTTCGAAGTGGAACGATTTCTGGCCTTGATATGCTTGCTGCCACTGGCACTGCTGAGCAGTGCAGGGCGGAGAGCAGCTACGGATGATATGGTATTCCCTGGAGAGAACACGATATGATCCTTTAGAAAAAGACAGAGGCATGGGATGAGCGCGAACGCCCTCCCTCACTCGCTTTATGCTGTTGGAAAAAATGTGCTTGGGCGATGGTCGCCGCCATCTCATCAGGAAATTACATGTTTTTATATATGTCTTACAAACGACATTGTATTACATATTATTCTTAAACGATATAAATCTGTTTACAAAAATTGTATGACATTTATGTGTCACAAATTTTGACAATTGTATCGTTTAATTTCTTTTCTTATCAAACATAAAACTACATTGTTTGTATTATTTACATGTCTTCATATTTTTGAACCACATAATTATGTTTCAATTTGTCAATATTTTATATTACTTGATAGATTCAACAACATAACATATCGTATGATCATCACTGATGATGATATTCTCATTGTAAATTCTTCATCTTTCAGGCGAAGATCATTTCCAACGTCACATCTCACCACTTGATTTCAAATACCATTTCTGTTTACAAGTCTGTCACATTTTCATGTTATAAACTACTCACAGATAGTAGAAACCAGTCTCACGGTGTGTATATTTTCTCAGATTCTTTCAACACGCCTAAGGTCACAGGTGGTATTTGTGAGGCGAGTTGTTAAAGATGGAAACATTTATTACACCATAATATTTTCATTTGTCTACCCTGCAACCGTACTCGGAACATTTTGGCGAGGCTGTTTACTCAAGTCGGACATGAGTCCAGGCGACTTGGCGAGTAGTTGTAGAGGAAGACTGTCAATATACCTGTCATAATTAATAAGTTCATCTCCACAAATAAGTGTTGGTTTAGCATGTTTTTAGGTACCAAATAAAAAATTAATTTGTGCAGTAATTACACGACCAGTTGATGAATATTCATGATACAAGATGTTAAAATATTTTTGATACAAAACGTCAAAAAAATTTGTTTGTATTTTGACCACCCTAACTTCTTAGGGGAGGTAACACAAATATTGAATATAGCCACGTGTCAAAGAAATTCGATATTTTGCGATTTTTCATTTCCAGTGCCATGGAAGTGTTGCAGTATGTGATGGTTTCTGAGAGCTGGTTTGTCTTGGTTGTCTGTGTTTGGTGCGCCTGTTAAATTATGTGCCAGGCAGTGTAGTGTGTACACCAAACTGATCCTCCCCTCGTTTTTTCGTTTCATTGTGCAGTTTTGCTCTTTGATGATCATGATGCGTGCAGTGTCAAACATGAGGCTGCTGTTGGAGGCGGGTGGGCGTTCGCTGTTTGTGTTCTGTGCGCGTGGTGCATGAGGGGCAAGACGCGTGCATGCAAAATTTCAAAACATCCATTCAATTTTTCATTGTCGTCATGGGTGTGTGTGTATGTTCTGTTCTGGCAGGAAATGACAAGTGCTCACAATGAGGCCGTGGTGCATAGAAGTGTAGAGGGCATGCCCAAAGGATCTGCGCACCCCTCGACAGCAAAAAATACAAAAACCTTGGGAGTGACACTTGACCAACTTGGTTCTTGACACTCGAGTACATGTGATCGGTTATTCTCGCAGGGAAGACGACACGAACGAATGGCCTTCATCGAGGATGATCAATTCTTGGCTTTCCTGTTCCTGTTGTATCAGACGCGATCAATCTAAACAAAAGGGCCCTCTATACATTGTTTAACGTGTGTGTTCCAGCAATATTGTGTGTCATTCAGCTGTCAATTACAGAGGGCGAGTTTTGTGATGAAATGTTGAAACTACCATTAAACAACGCAGCTAATTTTTGTCATTTCAACATTGTATTATATGTGTCGATCCGGTTTTTGGATGTCCTTTCATGTAATTTATGATTTATATGGGTCCCACACGAGCCACGTCGAGACCGACCGCATAATTCAGGATCAGTATATAGTCAGATTCTTCTCCTTTAGGTGTACATGTTTTTTTTAGGTGGCACACGTCATGTTTGTGAGAAAGATCAGCGCAACCGTACGCACTGTCAAAGGATCTATGCGTGTGAGGAACCATGCCCCGCAGCCTCGCGCCCTTTTGCACCAAGAACATTATTGCATCATTCAAGCACCTTTGTAACATTATGATGTCCCTGAAGACTTTCACTAACATACATATACTGTCAAGCGACAAACACTAATCACAATGATGCAGAGCAGACAAAATAGTCTACAACAACTCACATTAGCACGTAGGTCATTACAGCGCCCAATACGTGCCCCATCATGCCAGACATTCATAGGTGCATGAGGTAGTCTAGACAGATTTGTTTTATTTCAGGCTTTCTGGCCAAAATCTGGGAATGACAAGGCAGTTTTCTTGGGTGGGTGCGAAAAAAAATCGCGCAAAGCGCGATTTTGAGGAGTAATAAAATCTAAAAAATAATCACGTTAGTAGCGTGTTGGAGACAGCATTTTGGGGTGTATTTTGTATGATTTATTTGGTGTTTTCATCCTCATCAAGGTCTCGACTTCACCTGTCACACCTGGATTCCCAGTGCTTGTATCTTGGTGAGCACATCCTACGATGCACTCAAATCGCAAACATGTGAAAAACGATCGCCAAAACTTACCATGACACAACACAACAAGCAACAAGAAAAACCATGTAAAAGAAGCGGTTTTTTTGAAAAATAAAACCAATAACTAAAACAGCGGTCTTCAAATGGATCGGCATCCCATGTTTATGCGTTAGGCCAAACCATCATTCTCCATCTTGAGTGCTCTTGCGACTTTGGCTTTGTGACGTTTACTCGTGAAACAAAGCAATTCGAGCAGCTTGACGTCGAGTGTACCACCTTGATCATCTGCCATAGTAATCACAGCGTTGGGTTCCAAATGTTCTTTAAAGACTGGGAATGGCGTCACAATCTTTGACAATCGCAGTTTTGTTGTTGTCATCGAGCACTTTTGTATAACGCGATCAAGCAATGGCTGTTGGTTGTGTTTAAATCCGTCCAGGTCGGGGCGATTGGCACCGTGTTTTCGGGCCACCATACAATCACCGAAGTAGTCTTCTCCCATCCAGTGACGCACTATGCCAGTCAAAAGATTATGGAAGGCATCTATTTGTGACTGGGGTGCCGATCCCCCAACATGACAGTTTTGACATACAGTCTCTGCCTCATCACGGTAAGATTCTTGTGTCAAAGTCCACAAAGAGCCCCAATTCTTGCCTTCAGAATGCGCAATTTTCTGAGCACATGCTTCAATTCCTTCAGTCCGTTTCTTGGCCGTTCCTAGACGAGACGCCGCCCCCCTGTGCTCGCACATGGTCGCTGACACCATCTCTGCTCGCACCGCCTTGTCAAACAACTCCCACTCGACCCCCCTTGTTGGAGAAAAAGCATTGGCGTGGGCCTCCGCGCCCAGATGCCCAAGCTCGCTCCTGGCCGCTGACACCATCTCTGCTCGCCCCGCATTGTCAAGCAACTCCCACTCGACCCCCCTTGAGAGAGACAAAGCCATGGCGGGGTGCTGCGCGACCAGATGCCCGAGCTCGCTCATGCCGCTGACACCGTTTCTGCTCGACCCGCCAGATCCAACGACCCCCACTCGACCCCCCTTTTCAACGCCAAAGCCTTGGCAAGGTGCTCCGAGCCCATGTGCCCCATCATAATTGAGGCTGCAGACTTGAAGTTTTGTGTTTGCTCGTCAGACAGTATATCCCATGCCTCGAATCTAGCTGCTTCCGCCAACATCATGCCGCCGGTGATGCGACTTGCTCGGCCCATGATGACGCGTGCCAGTTGTGCTTGGGCAATCTTCTCCGGTTCCGAATAGAATGCAGTCTTCATGACAATGATTTCTCCGCCACCTGAAGCTAGGGAGAGTGCCTGTGTTTGTTGGTGTAGGTAGGGTCACTCTCGAGTCTGTCTTAAGATGTGTCATGTGACCCTTATGACGTGTTTAGATTTTTTTGGTTGACATAAACCCCCATTACGCAATGCACTACCGGAATGTTAGGTACGGGCAAGAGGCAAGTTGGTTAGTCAGGGTCCGAAAGCCAAATAAATGTCAAGAAATAACAGCGATATCTCGAATCCAAAGAAGATTTTGACCACATAGAGTTTCCAACAAACTCATTGGACTATTTCATGCGAAGAAATAAGAGTAACTCCGATCAATCACATGATTAGTACTCTCTCTTAGTACACACCGTCCAGGTTGCCGACGACTGCTCTATCAAACGTGGCCCCGTGGTCCAGAATCGGTTGCCCATGTAGAAGTTCATTTGGGAGTCAATTTTTTTTTTGGATATTATTTTTGCACTTTTCACAACGCTGCCACCAGGGAAAGTGGATCCGCCTCGCGACATTCGGGGGAGCCGCTGCTCGCCACATACAGTCAGTCGGTCAGAGCCCACACGGATCAGTAATAAGGAACAACCCATTTTCCTCATGATTTTTGCTGGTTGAGTCAGCAACCAAAAAAAATCGGGTCGAGCCTGGAGAAACAAAAGGAAGAAAAAGAGAATGAGTGCAATGTGTAGCGCAGAAAGTGTGATGTCAAACAAACCCAAATGGATGTGGTAGAAATTCTATGACTTCCAACACAGAAAAAGCATATCTATTGCGAGATGCAAATTGATTGGGTGGCAGTGTTTACTTGTGTGCATTTGATGCAATGCCGTGTCAAAAACACGGACATTCTGGTGATCTCGCAGGAATCGCCGTAGCTGTTTTCTGTTGCCACCCTCCGAATGTTGTGAAGGGTAGTATTGGTCGCTTGGCGTCGGAAAGAACCTGCACACGCACGACCCAGCAAATTCATCAATCACGTGATGACTGTTATCGTGTGATGATGATTGGTCTCGTAAACTGATCAGCCACCTCAATAGTAACTTAAACTCACTAGCACCTCAAACTCTACCTCAAACTCTCATTAAAAACAAACCGGTGGCGGGTAGTGTCAGTTTTGCACTCACACTCAACGAAAATGTTAACATCATGAAACGCACAGGCATTCAATTACTGATAGGTGGGTGGGCTTGTGAGACATGTATGATTACCGATGCACGTGCTTGCTGGATAAACGAAAGAAGTGTGAAGCGAGAATCCCTCAACGCCTCCTGAATGTCTGGTGGCATACTGCTGAAAATTTGTGGTATCTGCACTTGCTTGTCGTTCTCATCCCATACTGCGTAGTCAAACATAAAAAGGGAGCACATCAAATCATTTTTTAAACTTGAACGTACGGTGTGCGTGGTGATGAGTCAGGACAGAAGCATTCATGACACTCTCACCTGGGGTTCTGCACATCTGATCAACCAAGGCGGTATTGATGGGAACCCCCCCCTAGGATAATATGCCCTCTAGCACAAGCCCTAGCGTTTCTTGCGGGAACCCCATGTGCCAATTCTGGCATGTCTGGAGGCAAATACTGGGAAACATTGATGAATAACACAGGTTCAGGAACACATTTCAACGTTTTGTAACACACAGATGCTGGCTAGCACTGCAACACATAACAAAACTACCACAGAGTTTCGTGTATGTAATTCAACACTTTCCTGGCCATAGATAGGGACAGTACGATCCACCCATTATGCACACGTTATCCAAAGCGTTTATCAGCATGTGGACGTCGACCGTTGGCATTCTGTCGCCTGTCGTATACTTTTATGTAAATGTGTGTGTTGGTGGCGAATTTATCTGAATGTTCAGTAAATGTACCTGAATGCACCAAGAATCACATCAGCGAATTTAAAAAATGCCCTGAAAAATCACCCCAGCGAATCGTGTACGTGACAAAGAATTGGCAAATAACAAGGCGAGATACACACTGAAGGCATACTCAACATCGTATAAAACGCACACGCAACGTGTCATGAGGTTTTCCTGCTCCCCAGCAGGCAATCAAAGTGGCCGTAACATATGTTGCCAACGGAGGACTTCAATCTGTCGATTAGTTCCTTGTAACTCTTAGTGATTTGTTTAAAACTATCTTTGGTACCCGTCTGGTGCATAGTATCCGATTTCTCCTCCTTGCGGGCCTGGCCTGCGAGAATTTTCATTCCAGCTACGAAGCCCTTGAGATGAGACCCAGTGTAATCTTGTTCGAGGTGTTGATGGATGCGTACTTTCAAAAGTTCCATGACTTTCTCTTGGGCTGGAGAGACGTGTGCAAACGGATCGTATACCACCGTGGGAGGCGAGCTTCTCCACCTTGCACGCGAGTGCCGCTTGGTTCGCGTGATGCGTATGCAATGATTTTCATCCGAGTCCCGTAGGTATTAGTATCAAAGTGCGTTGACCTCACATCACGGGCCCCAGGGGTGAAGGGTGCATTTCGGTACCATAAATTCGATTTTTTCTGATTTATTACAGGGTGATGGCCGGTTTTTTTGGCAAGTCCGAGTCATGGACTCTTGGTGCTGGTTCCTTCGTAGGGGCGTACACAACAGAACAAGAACACTCGCCCTCGTCAGCAAAATCCTCGCACGAACACCTGCCGTCTTCCTCCGCATCGCACACACATTGCAAGGATTGAGAAGGTGCATTTTTCCCCCTCGATGACCCCTCATCCATTTTCTCTCTCTCCCCATTCTCTTTCCCTTCCGCCTCCCCTCCCCATGCACTTTTTCCACCCCAAGGAATCCGCACTCGTGCAGCGTGTCACTGCATCTAGGGCAAATATTATGGCATTGTGTGGGGTGTCTGTGGCACAGGAAGGTTGTTCTTTGGCCACTGTCGACCAAGATGCAGCAGGCTCTAACAAGGCAGGAGGACCATCCATACGCCAATATGTCAAGAGTACACCGAACAGCAGCGCAAAAAAAAATGCACTGTTCCCTTGCCGCTTCTCCCCCCTTTGCTTCCCTTTTCTCTCTTTTTCTTTCTTCTCTCTCTCTCTTTCTGTCTTTCTTTCTCTTCCTTCCCCCTCACCGTCGGGTCACGACTGAGAGTCGCCCCAACACAGAAAAACTGCCGACTTGGGCAGTTTGTCGAAGTCGACATAGATTTTTCTGAAAAACATAGCGCCCTTTTCTCTTCCTCCTTTTCTTTCCCTTCCCTCCTTCTTCTCCTTCCTCTCCCCCCTTTGCTTCCCTTCTCTCTCTTTTTCTTTCTTCTCTCTCTCTCTTTCTGTCTTTCTTTCTCTTCCCCCTCACCGTTGGGTCACGACTGAGAGTCCCTGGTATCAACAGGCGTGCCTTCTGTACTCACGCCCGTCGATATTCGTCATGTGCAAATCCTGGATCGCGCAGGAATGTTGCGAGCTCTGGACTTGACCTCAGACGACTTAGGGAGGGGGAAGATCTTTAGGAAGATATGTCACCACGCCCACAACCCCACCGCGCACGCTGCGGCCATGTCTCCATGTATGTGCCTTTGCTTGCAATTTTTTTCCTGGAGTGGCCCACCAATTTTTTTTGTCAACACGATTCGCCAAGTAACCTGGTCGAGTCCCAGAACCCTCCCCGCAAGGGGGGTTTCCTGCGATCAATTTCTGGTCTCCTCTTTTCGTGAACGGGCTGTACCGGCGTGAGACATGCCAGTGTCACCAGTATTTACATATTATTAACTTGCTGACTTGTTTTACAAGCCTATCCGTGGCTCTGTACTGTCCCTTTCATGAAAACATAAAATGCGCCGCGCAATAGGACCAATCCAGAGCCACGGGTCTAAACGTGTTTTTCTGTCTCCCCCATTTCGGGAGACGTGGGGCTTGTTGGGCTGGTACAAAAAAACAAAAAATTAATTTGAAACACTGCGATGTTCCATCTTTTCAACTCACAGCTCGAACAGTCGTCGAACCGCAAAATTTGGAAATTGTCCAAAACGTCCATGCAGGGAAGGGAAGGAACAGAGTTGGCCGAGTAAGATGACTTGTGTGGGTGTGCACCTGTCGTTCTCTGTCCGGTGCCAGCTTCATTGCGGTGATATGTGTGCGGTTGTTGAAGTTTATTGCTGTGCGCCACCATTTTCATTGTTTTGTTGCCCTCATCCCTCTTTGTGATTCCACTCACTGTGTCTCAATGTACTCCAAGTCTTGCACGACAGTGCTATGACCTGTGACAAACACCCGCTCATCATCTCTCACGAGCCTCCGCCGGCGCACGCCCGCGTCAGAATAGATGCCACGCGCAGGTTTCAGAAATTTCAAATGTTTGAATTGAAGTGGCCTCCAGCGCCGAGGCGCCGCCTTGCCGCAAGGTGGCGAACCCTTGCATCATGATGGAAAATGATGATTTCGCGATGGGAAAATCACGAGATTTCCCATCAAGTTATGCTAAGATATGGTACAAATATTTAAATGTTTACTTTGAATTGTCAACGCAAAAACAATTCTGTGCTGATCCAATCGCCGATTTTCAGTGAATACGTTTAGACCCAGAGCAGTAAGACAAGAGTCCAAGACAAAGCAAAAGCTCCCAAGAGCGACAAAGCATAGTCAAGACAATGGCATGCCTCGACGGCACCAATGCAATGCAATTACATGCATTACATTGCATGCAATGCAATGCCTCCACGGAGCGATGCAATGCAATGCCATGCCTCTACGGCACCAATAACAGTATAAAAAACGTCCATGTCATTTGATGAGTAGACAACAAATCTGCTAACTAGTGTAGAAGCTCTCCATATGGCTATCGACCTAGAGCTTGGACACACATGTATATGAATATATGTATATAAATATGTATAAATATATATATATATATATATATA
>Ga0209491_10009154_pt1 | contig 12248 bp, 7 predicted proteins | sample BON02_FD_187213 | JGI IMG/M metagenome (GOLD analysis project Ga0209491, IMG submission 187213) | Freshwater microbial communities from Lake Bonney liftoff mats and glacier meltwater in Antarctica - BON-02 (SPAdes) (version 2) | ecosystem: Environmental > Aquatic > Freshwater > Ice > Glacier... | reverse complement strand
ATTTGAGGAGATTTGTTAGCGCCGCGCTGTTCGTTCGCTCGCTATAATCAAAATGGATGCACCCACGGAGCGCAGGTAGCACCGCGTTCACGCGGTCTGGACGAGAGCCTTCAGGCTCACGGAACTAATAGCGAATCAAAACACATTTTTTCCCCACCTTCAATTTCCAGGCCTTAGTTTTGCTTCCCTTCATTCACATCGTTTTATGTAGAAAGCATGACTGAACAAGCCCAACAACTCATTGAAAAAGAAAAACGCGAACGCAGCGGTTATCTTGACCTCGGCAACTGTGGCCTTAGCGAACTGCCCGACCTGTCGGAATTGGATTGGTTGGAGGCTTTGATTGTATCGAATGAATGGTTTGATGGGGTACAAAGCTAATGGGTTTTCAGTCAAAACATGGGCGGCAAACCCAATAAAATCGTTGTCTCGCCTGTTGGTCTGCTGCCTTTGGGGTTAGAAATAGTGGTTTTTGGTGCTAGCTCGGAGGACTCGTGGCCAATCAGCGACGGGCGGTTTTTGGAGAAATTGACCAACCTGACAATACTCTGCCTAGACTCCAATCAAATCAGCGACGGGCGGTTTTTGGAAAAATTGACCAACCTGACGACGCTCGACCTCAGTTCCAATCAAATCAGCGACCTTGCACCATTATTAAATTTGATAAAAAATGGAATACGCACGAATTTAGAAAAATACGGCGGTAGCGGTATTTCCGTTTATGACACCCCCCTCCAAAACCCACCAATTGAAATTGTCCAACAAGGCAACGAAGCCATCCTCGAATACTTCAAACAAAAAGAAAAAACAGGCGCAAAACCCCTGCTCGAATTTAAACTCGTCCTGCTTGGCGACGGCCGTGCGGGCAAAACCTCCCTCGCCTGCCGCCTGCTCAGATAGGAATTGACGAAGCAGGAAGACCGCACACAGGGCGTAAACATCGTCATCGGAGAGTACCAGTTCCCGGTAGCCGAAGGTGATTTCAAGCTACACATCTGGGACTTTACCGGGCAAGACAAATACAAGCCGCTGCACCAGTTTTTCTACACCGAGGGCGCGGTATGTGTCATGGTAGCCGACAGCGGCAATGCCGGGACTGATTTCAACGACTGGTTGCAGACCGCCGACCTGTTTGGCAAGGGCAGTCCGCTCGTGGTCGCGCTCAATGAATTCCGGGAAGGCGCAGGCTACGGCACTTTCGATTAGGAACGCTGGCGAAAACAGTTTCCCAAGCTCCTGCGCGAGGTGCATTTGGTCAACCTGCTCAACGAAAATGGCGTGCCAGCCTTGGAAAAGTGTATCCAATACCTGGCGGCGCAACTGCCGCACGTCAAAACAGAATACCCGAATAACTGGGCCGACATTCGTGTGGAACTGGAGCGCAGGCGCGACGAAAACTACATTTCACAGCAAGAGTTTTTCAAAATATGCCGCGACAACAACTTGCCGGAACGCCAGAGTGCCCTGATTTTGAGCAACATTTTGCACACCATTGGCGTATGCCTGCACTACCAAAAAAGCGAGTTGTTGCAGCAGCACGTCATCCTGAAAAACGAGTGGGCCACCCACGCCGTCTATCAAATCCTCGAAGACAAGCGGGTGGCGGAGGACAGAAAAGGTTTTTTTGATTGGGACGACCTGCGCCGCATCTGGTCGGGCGACGAACATGCCGAGATGCGCCCACAACTGCTGGAACTGATGCAGCAATTCAAAATGGCCTACCCGCTGCCCAACGGCAAGGAATTCGTCACGCCGCCGCTGCTGCCTGCCGCCCCGCCAGAGGGCTGGGATATGGAGGGCGACGCGCTGGAAATGTACGTGGAGTACAAATTTTTGCCTAAAGCCCTGATGACGCAGTTCATCGTGAGCCGCCACGCCGACATTGACAAGAGCCGCACACTGGTCTGGCGCAATGGCGTGGTGCTGCGCTGGTCAGCCGACACGGTGGCCGAAGTTAAAGTCTTCAAATCGCGGGGAAGTGATGCGTTTTACATTTGTTCCCAGGGCAGCGATCGGCGAGCCCTGCTCACAGTGATTTTGAGAACTTTGCGAGAATTGCATGGGGAATACGGCGGGATCGAACCATATGAAGTGTTGCCATGCCCTTGCGGGGGTTGTCTCGGGCAGCTCAATACTCAGCATTATTTCGAGTTTTCAGATTTGCAGAGTTTGCTTGAAAATGGAGAACAGACGGAGCGTTGTCCCAAGTCAAGGAAATGGTTGGATTTGGTGAAATTGCTGGGCGGCATGCTGGTTTTTGAAAATTTGGCCGTTGGACAACAGGTGGTTTTAGGCAAAGCCGAGCCGCATAAAACTGCCAAGGTTCCGGTAAAACCCGCCGCTCCGATGGCGTTTTTTTCCTATTCAAAAGCGGACATGGAACACTTGAAGATGTTTCAAAAGCATCTCCGTCCGCTCGAGCGCAGCGGCAAAATCCGCCTTTGGGACGACCTGAAAATTCGTCCCGGCGAAGATTGGGACGACAGCATCCGCGATGCACTCGCCAGTGCCGACATCATTTTCCTGCTGCTCAGTCCCGACTTATTGGCTACAGATTATGTAGACGAAGTCGAAATCGCCGAAGCCATGCGCCGCCACGAAGCGGACGAAGCGAAAGTGATTCCGATAAAACTTAGGCCATGTTTATGGAGCGGTATGCCGTTCAGCAAATTGCAGGGGCTGCCCCGCAAGGATTTGGCCATCAGCACCGTGGGCGATGAGGATAGCGCTTGATTGGAGGTTTTGAAGGAAATAGAGGCAATGCTGCTGGTCTAACATGAGTCATCCCTTATTTTTGTTGGAAGGAAAACCGAGGTAAATTTGGGCATTTGTTTATACTTATTGGTCGGACGATGAAAAATCGTCAGACCAAATGGCCCTCGTCCGACCACTTTTCGTGGTCTGACGAATAAGTTAGAGCAAATTCTGGCCTCACATAGCATCTTTCGGCCTAAAACTCAATTTCCAATAATCAAAGCCTTAGAAGCGCCCACTCCGTTTTTCCCAATCACCTGAACCATATAAACCCCATTTGAAATCCCAAGCAAGTCCAAAGCTTCAGTTTCAACACCGCGCAAATTTTGCGTGCGAACGAGCCGACCTTGCGCATCAAAGACCTTCACCAACGTTGCGGGTTCAGCCCCTGTTTTTATAAAAGTGACCCCTGCGGCAGGGTTGGGGGAAATTGAAAATTCGAACGCGTAATTGGCGTAGTTTTGTACCGCGCTAAATGCTTCGCAATAATTCCGTCCGTAAAAAATTTTGCGCCAAGCGGCATTGCTCCAAAGGCTTATGGTGTATTCCGCAATGCAGTCGTCCCCGTCGTAGGTGGTTATGGACTGAAAGTTGTTTTCCCAGGCATTATTGGCCCATACTTGGGTGGTCAAAGAGTCGGGCAGTCCTCCGGGTGTGTAAGTGAAATAATACTGACCGCTGTTTCCCCAGGCGTTGACATTCCATTTTTCATTAAATTGAAAAACCAAATTTCCGCTGCTGTTGTACGTATAGTTGTATTGTTGGTCATTGACCCAAGTATTTGCAAGCCAGCGCTGAAAAGTGGTTGTTAGGAGCTTTCCAGAAGCATCGTTTGAAAATAAATACTGGCTGGAATTTTCCCAAACATTGGCTAAAAACATCTGTTCGAGCTGCGCGATCCTGTGGCCATTGGCATCGTATTCATAAATGCGGCGTTGGTAAGGTTCCTCAACAGTAATCAATTGGTTGTTCGCGTTGTAGGTAAATTGTGTTATAAAATCACTTGCCCAGGCACTCCCGTCCCAGGTTTGCGATGTCCTGGAGAGCAGCTTGCCTTGCAGATCATAATTTGAGCTGAGTTTTGCGTCATTAACCCAAGCTGTGTTTTCCCAATCCTGGAACAGCATCACTGTCAAACTATCATTGTTGTCGTATTCAAACAGAATTCTTCGGCTAAGTTCAAATGTCTGCGGGCCGGTCATCCGCCATTCGATTATTTCATTTTGGAGGTTATTGCTTCCGTAAAAAATACGGTTTGAGTCAAGGCTTATGATTGAGCCATTGCTCGTGTTGTAATTGATGCTGATGCTTGCCCAAGCCCGCTTTCCAGGGCCATTTTGGACAATTGGCGACGATTTTAAGAGCGGCGTTTGCCATGTTTGGGCGTTCAAAAAGGAGTTTTGCGGCGGGGTGATTCTTGTCGTTTTTTGTGCCGTCAGTATTTGATTGAACAAAAAGGCGAGGGCGGATAGCAAGATTACATACTTTTTCATCTGCATAAATTTAGAGTAGTTCTGTGGAAATATTTCCCAGAACAAAACTAAGGTGTTTTTCGCGGCTTGGCGACATAAAAAATCGCACACAACGCCACAACGACAGAACGTGATTTGGCTGTGCTTGATCCGGCGTGGCCTAAACCTCGTAGGTCTAAAACCTCTGCACCCTCCACAAAAAAAGTACGTTTTTTGTGGAGGGTGCAGAGGTTTTAGACCTACGAGGTTTTTGAAACAAGAGAGCGTAACAACTGCCAAGCACAGATCACCCTTTGTGGCGTTGTGGCTTTGTGTGAAATAAAAATAGCAGGAGGAAAGCCCCATTAAACAACCCAAGCCCACAAATACTGTCTATTTCCAGTTAAAACTACATTCTCTCCAACTTTTCGTCCAAAAAATCGTTTATTTTGCCCGTACAAAATGACTTTTGACCATGGACAACTGGCAGGAAAGAATTGGCATCAACCCTGAGATTCGCTTTGGGAAACCCTGTATTGAAGGTACAAGGATTACCGTTGGCGATATTTTGGCTTGGCTGTCACAAGAAATGACGCAGGGGGAGATTGTAGTAGACTTTCCTGAATTGCAACAGCGTGATATTTTGGCGGCATTGGCTTATGCCTCCAGACTTGAAGAAACAACCAGGATTTTGGCAACGGCATGAAGAAATGGCCATGCGATCATTACCTTTGACGAATATATTGAACTGAATTGGTTATGCACAAAGACAATTATTCCCTTCTCATTGAAAAGCTCGACGCTTTCATTCGCAAGTTCTACATCAACCAGCTGCTGCGCGGTGCGCTGTACACCGTTGGTGCTGTACTTGGGCTATTTATACTGCTCAATGTAGCAGAGTACTATCTCTATTTCGGCACGTCCACCCGCACAGTACTGCTGTGGAGCTTTATCGGTATGAGCGGCTTTGCGCTGTACCGCTGGGTGGCCATGCCCTTGATGCACTATTTCCACCTTGGAAAGGTCATCAGCCACGAGCAGGCAGCAACGATTATTGGTCAGCATTTTACCAATGTAAAAGATAAGTTGCTCAATATTTTGCAGTTGAAGCAGCAAAGCAACAACGCTATTTACGCTGATCTTATCAACGCGAGCATCAACCAAAAGAGCGAAGAAATCCGCCTGGTAGCTTTCCAGTCGGCCATCGACCTGGGCAAAAACCGCAAATACCTGCGCTACGCCCTGCCGCCCATCATGCTGTTGTTGTTCCTTATGCTCGGCGCACCCAACATCATCCGCGAAGGCACTATGCGCCTGTGGAACAGCAGCACCAAATATGAAAAACCTGCACCATTCCGCTTCCTGCTCAATGCAGATACCTTGCGTGCGGTACAGTTTTCCGACTATGTATTAAAAGTACAAGTAGACGGCACTGCCCTGCCCAACGAGGTGTTTATCAGCCTCGGCAATGTGCAATACCGCTTGACCAAAGATGCCGCAAACGAGTTTTCCTACAAATTCGTGAACGTACAAAAAGACACCGATTTCAAGTTGTTTGCCGGAGGCGTAGAAAGCCGCGACTATAAGCTGAACGTGCTGCGCAAACCAAATATCTTGTCATTCAGCACCAAACTTAACTTCCCGGCCTACATCGGTCGCGCAAGCGAGCAATTGTCGAATGTCGGCGACCTCGTGGTACCGCAAGGAACCAATATAGGCTGGGTATTCGATGCCCAAAACACTGACAACCTTGCCCTGAAATTCGGCGGCGAACCTGGCACCGATGCCAAACGCTCCGGCACCGAAATGTTCCAGTACAACCGGCGCGCCCTCAAAGATGAAGTGTATAAGGTTTTTCTGAGTAACAGCCTGTTGTCTGGCGCTGACTCCGTGGCCTACACCATTACCGTTGTACCTGATTTGCACCCGCAGATTACCGTAGAAGAATTTAAAGACAGCAGCAACTTGCGCCAGTCCTTCTTCGCCGGGGAAGCCTCCGACGACTACGGCCTGCAAAACCTGACCTTCAACTACCAGATCAAAAAAGCCAAAGGCGGTCAATTGCCGATGAATACGGTGAAAATTGACAAAAAAGCTGGCAAACAAGCCCAGTTCGACTACAGTTTTAATATCCGCGACCTCCAATTGGAGCCAGGCGATGAGGTGCAATACTACTTCGAAGTGTTCGACAACGACGGCGTGAACGGCTCCAAAAGTGCCCGCACAGGCCTGATGCAGTACAAACTGCCAAGCCTCAACGAAATGCAGCAACAACAGGCTGACAACAACGAAGAAATCAAAAAAGACTTGGAAAAAGCACTGAAAGAAAGCCTGAAAGTGCAGGAAGATTTGAAAAAACTGCGCGAAAAGGTGCTGCAAAAGAAAGAGCTTGACTGGCAGACCCGCAAGGAAATGGAAAAGCTGCTGGAGCGCCAAAAAAGCCTGCAGCAGCAGATGGAGCAAGCCAAACAAAACTTCGACCAGAACAAGCAGCAACAACAGGAATTCAACAAGCAAAGTGATGAGCTGGAGAAAAAACAAGAGCAGTTTGAAAAGCTGATGGAAGACGCGATGTCAGAAGAAATGAAACAACTCATTGACGACATCAAAAAAATGCTCGAAGAGCAGAACAAGGACCAGCTGCTGGAGAAAATGGAAAACACCCAGCTGAAACAAGAGCAGATGAACAAAGAGCTCGAACGACTGCAAGAGTTGTACAAGCAACTCGAAGTGGAACAAATGCTCGACCAGCAAATTGAGAAACTGGACGAGCTCGCCAAAGACCAGGAAGAGCTTGTAAAACCAACAGAAGAGGCAGAAAAAACGACAGAAGAGCTGGAAAAAGAGCAGAAAAGCCTCAATGAGCGCATGGAGGAATTGACCAAGAAAATGGATGAATTGCTCAAGAAAAACGAGGAACTGAAACGCCCGCAGGAGATCGATGACAATAAAAAGGAGATGGACGATGCCAAACAAGACATGAAGGAGGCGAAAGAAGACATCCAGGGTAAGAAGAACAAAAGCGCGGGTAAAAAGCAGAAATCGGCGGCCAATAAAATGAAGAATATGGCCAATAAGATGAAGGAGAAAAAGGAGTCGGGTGCGGCGAAAGAAATGGAGGAAGACCTCAAAACCATCCGCCAACTGCTGGAAAACCTCGTTGCACTTTCCTTCGATCAGGAGCAGAACATGAAAGATGTGGCTACGACCACCATCAATACGCCACGATATGTGGAACTGACCCAAAATCAATTCAAAATTAAAGACGACTTCCGCCTGGTAGAAGACAGCTTGCAAGCATTGGCCAATCGTCAGTTTGAAATTTCAGGTGTCATTACGGATAAAGTCACCGAGATTAAAGGCGCATTTAAAGAAAGCCTTGGTGAACTCGAAGAGCGCCGGACAAGTACTGCCAATGTGCACCAGCAAACGGCCATGAAAAGCCTCAACGACCTTGCGCTGTTGCTGGCAGATGCTATGAAAAACATGCAGGAGCAAATGGCCAACAGCATGCCCGGCAGCCAAAGCTGCCAGAAACCCGGTAACAAAAGCGGACAGGGATCGGGCAAAGGAAAAGGCAAGGGTGAAGGCGAAGGCAACGGCAAAGGAGAGCCCAAAGACAAAATGAGCAAAGGCCAGGAGGACGTTAACAAAATCATGAAAGACCTCAAAGAGCGGATGGACAAACAAGGCCAAGGCGGTGCTGGCGGCGGCGGCGGTTCCCAACCAAGCAACAGCAAAGAATTTGCGCAACTGGCCGCCAAGCAAGCAGCGATGCGCAACGCCTTAAAGAAACTCCAAGGAGATTTGCAGGAGCAAGGCCGGGGCGAAAAAGGGCTGGATGAAGCCATCGACGGCATGGACAAAATTGAGCGCGAGCTGGTGAACAAACGCCTCACCAACGAAATGCTCCAGCGCCAGCAACAAATACTTACCCGATTGCTCGAACACGAAAAAGCAGAGCGGGAGCGCGACCAGGATGAAAAACGTCAGGCAGAATCTGCCCGACAAGTACAGCCCAAAATGCCGCCCGCTCTGGAAGAATACCTGAAAAAACGCCGGGCTGAAATAGAACAGTTCCGCACGGTGTCACCCGCTTTGAAGCCATACTACAAGCAATTGGTAGAGGAGTATTTGAAAGGGAGCGGGAAATAGTTCTAATCGACAAAATATAACAAAGCGGGCGCGACCAAATCATTGGTTACGCCCGCTTTGTTTGTATTAGGTGACGAGATGCGCCCCCCTGGATTTTTCAGGAATCCTTGGTGTTATTAGGTGAAAGGCCGTATTCGTTTATACTTATTCGTCAAACTACGAAAAGTGGTCGGACGAGGGCCATTTGGTCTGACGAATTTTCTTCGTCCGACCAATAAGTATCAACAAATGCCCGAATTTACCCCAGTTTTCCTTCTAATATATAAAGGATGACTCATGTTATTGGCATGTCTCAAATCAAAAAATGTCCAATATCCAACAAGGAACGCCCAATGTCCAAGTGGGCATAACGCTTGGTCATATCATAGCCTAAGCCAAATACAACGCTTCCTTAAGTTTGTCGAGTGAATGAGCTGTACGTTTAATACTTTAAAATTGGACATTCCATGTTGGACCTTGGACATTATTTTTGTCCTCCACCAATTGTTCCGCTGACTTATCAAACAACCTCTTGCAACACCATTCCGCACTCCGCACTCCGCACTCCGCATTCCGCACTCCGCACTCCGCATTCCAAAATCCGCATTCCGCACTCCGCATTCCAAAATCCGCACTCCAAAATCCGCACTCCAAAATCCGCATTCGATCACTCCGATGCTCTTCCCGACCGCACAAAATTCACCAGCGACTCCGCGCTCGAACCATTCACCAGCGCCACTTCCACCGTCCTGCCGTCGGGCATTTTGATCTTCGTGTCTTTGGCCTTCAGGCTCAGCGCCAAGTCGTTGAATTTGGTGCTGCTCGATACTAGGTTGAGGTCGGCGCCACCATCCGGGTTGGGTTGGTAACTGAAGAAATACCAGAGATCCGGTGCCGCTTTCAGGTAAATGGAAAACTTGTCGTCGCCGCTGCCGGGCATTTTATACGATATGTACATCGTGAGCATTTTGTTGATGGGGTAGCCAGCAATGCTGATGAGCGGGAACTTGTCTTCCATCGTAATAAAAGCAGAGTATTCGTTGTTCCAGCGCACCGCATGGCGGCCCAAGACGAACGAATAGGTATCGTCTTTTTTAGGCAACAATATGGCGTTGATGCGCATGTTGGCCACCATCTCTTCCCAATCCTTTTCATCAGTGATAAATTGGTGCAGCGTGGGCTGGTAGTATGCAGCGTTGGTATTGTAGATCGCACCGGGGGCGTCAAAGCTGGCGGCCTTTATGTCGTTGAGCATCAAGTCCATCAACACCTTGGGAATTGGCAGCTCTACTGCCGTCATCAATTCACCCGTCACTTCAAATGCCGTGCTGTCGGTGGCAGTATTGTAGTCCGACTTGAGGCGGCCTGCCGCTTTGATTTTCATGTACTTCAGGTCCGAACCTATGTTGATCGGCCCATCGGCGGTGGCAATACCCACCCGGTTGTCGAACACCATTTTTGATCCGCGCTCGATATTGCCGACAACCCGGCTGGAGTCGCCGAAAATAAAGCGGTCATTTTTGGGTTCAAATTTGATCACATCTTTGCAGTCCATCAGCACCCTATCGACACGGGAATAGGCTGGCAGCATAACCCGTGGATATGCCTCGCCCATTTCGCGGGAGATAAAAAAGCCGGTTACCATAGGGTTGTCATCAGGGTCTTTGGCGAGCTTGATTCGCAGCAATGGATCATTTTTGTCTACCTCAGAATAGAGCGTAAACCATTGCTTGACGGGCAGTTTATCGGCATCCAATTTGGCATAGCCTTCAAAACGCATGTTCTTTTTGCTGGCTTCCAGGATCATTTTTCCTTTAAAAAATGTCTTCGCGTCTACGCGGAAGGAATCCTTTTCCGGTATATCGCCGGCTGCTGTGGTGATCACGCTGCGCTTGTAGCTTTTGTCGGTTTGGTTGTCCCCCTTGATGTTGTTGAAAAATATTTCCTGGTTGTAGCCGGGGATATTGTACTGATAATACCCGGTGGCTTTGTAGACATTTTTGCCCAGAATGTCCACGGTTGCACGGGTAATCGTATGGTATTTACTGAGGGTATCCGCTTCAATACGGGCATTCAGGATTTGCCGCATTTTTCCACCGGGTTGTATGTAGACATCCGCGGTATCGGGCGGGTACACGTAAGCATCGGCTGTATTGATGATTTTCACGCCACCAATTCGAAGCAGGTTGGTTTTGAGGTCATACAATGCTGTTTTACCTTCAAATGACAGCGAATCCTGGCCTTTGTCGATAGAAACAAACTTACCAGGTTTTTTGGGGTCAGCTTTAAACGTGATGGTTTGCCCCTTCATGTCCCAGGTAAATTCATTCATAGAAGTGCGGTATTGGTCGAGCGGCAGGGTTGTGGTAGCATCGGCTGAATTGGCTTTGAATTGGCCTGTTTTGGCATCAAAATCCAGTTTTCCGCCCACATTCCTGGAGTCGAAAGCGATACCCTTGCCATCCAGCGATTTGATTTCAAGGTTGCCCGTATCTACGCTGGCCTGAAACGGGCCGTAAGAAATAATCTTGGAAGTCAGCTTGCCTTCCGCCCACTCGAACTCACCACGGCCTTTCAAGCCTGATGGCGTCAGCACCAACACGCCTTTGTGCGTATAACCAGCCTCTTTAAACAAATCAAAAGCTTTTTCTTTGCTCTGAATGTACATCGAGTCCTTAAAGGGCAACCAGCTTACCGATACATTTTGACCACTTGCCTGTGGCACCTTTACAGCGCTGGCGCGGTCTTCGGTCATAAAGAATTTTTTTGCCGTACCCGTAGTTTGTTTGGGCCTGAATATTAAGTCTTCAGAGTCTATGTCGGCAGTGAGGTATTCAAGCTTGCCTTTACCAAGCAAGCCTTTATTGCTGAGGTCCAGTTCACCCGTGTACAGTCCCTTTTTGGTGTACGTTGGGTACCCGGCGGCCGGCGTGCGGTGAATAAAACCAAAGGATTTATCGTGGTCTCGCACGACAATGGTTTCTTTAAAAGAAGGGAAAATGGTCGCCGGAAAAAGCTCGCCTTTGAATTTCAATTGGTCTTTGGTGTAGGTATCCAGACCATTAAAAGCAAAGGGATCGAGTCGAAAAAAAAACGAGTCGCGGGTATAAGCGCCTGCCTGTATGTCGCGGCGGTCGTAGAATACAAAAGAGAATTTTTTCGATTGAAGTGATGGGAAAATGGCCATTTCCTCTTTACCGGATTTGTTGTTGGGCGCATCCACCAGCAGGGCGCCGCTGACGTGCTCAATATTGGAGCTCATGGCATTGGCGATGGGTAGGTTGTTTTTGTCCATCTCTCCGGTAGGGATGTAAAAATCGAGGTGCTGCACAGAATCGAACTCCACTTGAAACTTTTCATAATTGAAGTTCATATTGTGGCCCTGGAACAAGGCGAGACCAGCATAAAGTCTGCCGCCAAAGCGCATGTCGCGGTTTTTCAGCAGGGTGAGCTCATTTTCTTCCGGAATCAGCGCCACCCTTTGGCGCTTGCTGAGGTCTAGTTTTTTCACCTCATAAATTTCTGTCTCCTTGGTTTTCAGGTCAAGTTTGGCGTTAGCCTTGTCGCTGTCCGATATGATGTTGATGGCATCAAAGTCGCGTTTGCCCTGACTTGCCAGCGCGTAGTGGATCAGCTTGTCGCGCAGTTCTATTTCATGCCGGTCAAAATAATAGTTGATAAAACCCTCCGACACCATTTGCGCCAACAGTGTTTGGATGCTGGAATAGTCAAATTTGGAATTGATTTCCATGGCAAAAGCGTTGTCGGACACCAGTCGACCATTGTCGGACTTGTCGCGGCCTGTCTTTTGCCACACATTGTACAGCGTGGAAATGGGGTTTTGCGAAGCCAGGCCCTGCATGGTTTGGTACACATTGGCATCATAGAAATTGCTGCTTTCGAAACTTA
>Ga0209491_10009150_pt1 | contig 12251 bp, 6 predicted proteins | sample BON02_FD_187213 | JGI IMG/M metagenome (GOLD analysis project Ga0209491, IMG submission 187213) | Freshwater microbial communities from Lake Bonney liftoff mats and glacier meltwater in Antarctica - BON-02 (SPAdes) (version 2) | ecosystem: Environmental > Aquatic > Freshwater > Ice > Glacier... | reverse complement strand
CTTTGCTGCGAAAAAGTCTTTAAATTCATAAAAATGGGCTTATTTGATAATGATGGTTTTATTCGCTTTGAGTAGTGCAGTCATATCTTTCTTGACACGGTTCAGGTAATCTTCCAGCTCAGCTTCGTTGCTGATCGTTGCCTTCACATTGGTAATGTAATAGGCTTCCGGTTCATTCACTTTCGTTCCTTCTCCTGAAGCAGCTTGTTTCTGACTGGCAAAATGTAGGAGTTTACTGAGTTCCTCAGACTTGAAAGCCGATGCTTGAGACTTTCGAAGTTTAAGTTGAGTAATCGAATGAAGTTTTTTGATGTTCGCCAGCGTTTTTTCACGATCCCCATATACTGCCGATTCAGTCACATTCAGGCTGTTTGCTTCCGACTCCAGTTCGTCAAAGACTTTTCCATAACTGGCCAGCACTTCGTCTCGGATTTGAGCTATCCAGTCTTTGATTTCCTCTTTTAGTTCCTTGTATGCTTTGATGATGTGCCGCAGCTCATGGCGCGGATCCTCACTGCGTAGGAAGGCCTCGATCTTATCTGATTTCTCGATGGCATCCGGATTGAGTTCGCGGATATTCTCTTGATTGTGCTGCTGAAAATCCCGAATGGCATCATAGTCCGCCTTGGCTCTGGACATGATGTCAGCCATTCCTTTTGCCAGATCAAAGGTGTTTTTGAGATCCTCTTTATTATCTGCCAATCGTTTGAAAAGGCTTTTGGGATCTCGGGCAGTTTTGGTGTCTTCCAGCTTTCTTCGAAGCTGATGAAAAACATTTCCGAAAGGATAGCTTCCGTAAAAAGTGTCCTCATCCTTTTCAAAGGAAGTATAGATTTTTTCCAACTCAGCCTTCAATAAGTCAGAAAGCTCATTTCCATTGGTAGATCTGGTGAGTTCTTTATTGAAAATGTATTTGAAATTATCCTGAACCTCATCGAGCAGACTTTGCGGAAGCTCTTCCCCAGATTTTACAATACATACCGAGCGCTCAGAGGTACGCATGGCTTGCTGATAAACTCTTTCGGATTGTATCGTGGGGTATTTTGATAGACAAACTCCCGCTTTTTCTTGGCTTCCAATTGGAAGAGAATCTGCAGTACCGCTTCAAACTTCCATCCAAAAGGAGGCTTTTCGAAATGCTTGATCAATTCCTCTACGCTAAGCTCATCTCCTCGTGCGGTAATAAAGTCATTGACTTCTTGCTCTGCAGTATCCAGTTCCATACTGGTTTGCACGCCACGCTTCATCAGATCCCTTAGCTCACTTTGGCTCTTGACGTAATGTTGTGTGAGCTGATGCTTGCTATAGAGTCGCTCCAGGTGTTTGGTAATCGCATTTTTGAGCCGCTCTTGTGGCGATGAACCATTGATTTCCGACGCATCGATGACGCGCTGCCCCATGATGTAATCCGACTCGGCAAACTTATCACTGATCTTCCGGGTGATTTTGGACAGTAAAGCTTCATTTCTGACTTTGAAATTATCGATGGTTTTGGCTCGTTCTCCAGAAGCAGAATCAGAGTTGAAGGCAAAGAATTTCTTGGTTTTCACGTACCAGTCAAACTCACTCTGAAGCGGCTTATTTGCCATGTACCAAATACTCGCACCTACCATCATATCCGTTGGCGCATTCATCAAGGCCTTGCTATGGTAATCGGCTTTGTCAGTCATCAGGACTTTGATTTTGAAATCCCCATTCCGGAAGATTTCCTTATCATCGATCCAGTAGGAAAGCTTGAAGTCATTGTTGAAAAAACTGAACTTGTTATTCAGATTTACCAATCTCCTAAAAATTATATCAAACTCAGTCCATCGGTCATCCAAGCTTAGGCTTTGATTTTTGATGTAGTTCTGTACATCTATTTCATCTTCATTGAAGAAGAAATAGCTTCCTTTTTCTTCCCGGATGATACTTTCCTCCGTCAGCCTATCCAGTACTTCTTTGATCTTCGTCTGAAGTTGGAGTTTGTTTTGATCCAGCGTATCCATCATCAAAATGCACAGATTGTCCACGTTGGACGGAAAGGTCATTTTGTTTTGATCCGAAAGATTGGAGATCATGAATAAGGTCTTGACCACTCGCTGGGCAAATTCATTATTCTTCACATAATTCAGCTGTAGCGCATTTGAAATGGCCCGAAGACCTCGCTGCGTTAAGTTTTGATCAAGTTGCTGATTGTAGAACTTATCGAACGGAATGAATTGTCCTACTTCGAGATTTTGGTTTTGCTTGACGGTAAAGTGCGTGATGCCAAGTAGCGATCGTTCATTGTCTTTGACCTGCTTGATGACATAGCCCAGATTTTGAAAAGCATCAAACACATGGGAGATCAACTTGAATTGGTAAGGCACAAAAGGATATGCCAATTCAAAGGATTTCAGGTCTTCATAGCCCTTATACAATTCATGTTGAACCTTGAATTGATTGTGAATGTAATCCGTGTTAGTCCGATAGAGGTTTCCTAATACTTCTACGCCTTTGGCATTCTTCTCCAAAATACGCTTCTGGGTGATATAGGAAGCATCATTACTCTGTAGCGAAATCCGGGTATCAAATCGACCCAAGATTTTCCCAAATTCGTCTTTCACATCACCTACGTCATCTATGGATTGAGAAACCTCATCCAATGTTTGCTGCGCCGTACAGGCGATCCAAACCTGATTGTTTAGATCTTGGCTAACTCGCTCAATGATGTTTTGGAAATTGAGAAGAATCTCCTTGTTGGTGCCCACATATTGAGAGATCTCATCGACCAGGAACAGCAAGCGGAAATTGGATCCTTTGTCCTTGAGGTAATCTTTCAATTCAGGAATCAATACGCCTTCGATATCGACTTTGAAGGAGTCTGGATCTGTAAGTTTGTGGTGTAACGAAACGGTATCTAATTCCGGAACCAGCCGCTTTCCAATTTCAAGTAAACTTTCGAGTTGAAATGAAGCAATAGTTGCGGCCTCGGAGGTCCAATCGTCAAAGCCAAGTTCTGAAGTAACGAGGGACTTGAACTCTTCTAATTTGCCTTTTTTGTCCAGGTATTTCTCAAAAAGTATAGCAAGCAAAAGGTCATTGGAATTGTATCCTCTGGCTTTGTTGAGCATATCCAGTAGGACCCGCGTAAGTCGTTGACGTCGATCTCCGTCAGCAGTGACATCTTCCACATTGAACATGATGTCTTCAATATCGGTGCCTTGGACTTTCCTTTCCAGTAGCTTAATATTAGAGGGAGTGATGTTCTCTTGGTTTCCAGCTTTGGTGGTATCGTATTTGGCTGCAGCTTCAGCGAAATGGCTAAATGCTTCAGCTGAAGTTTCCTTGCTCAAGCAATAGTGAGCGTACTTGATAAAGTGAGATTTACCGGAACCGTAATAGCCATTGATCCAGATTCCTGTCTTCCCCGATCGCTTATTGATCACCGTGTCGAGTAGGATATAGAGGCTTTCGAGGATCTCATCCGTAAAGATGTATTCCTGGATTTCCTGCTTTACGGTATCTGCATTTTGATTACTGACTACGACTGCCGAGTTGATCTCACGCTCAATTGGCTTTTCAAAAATATCCTTGATGATCATATTAATCATTAATTAAAGTAGTGGCCCGGTATAGATTTTCATCATTCACCAGACCAAAGAGGCTGTAACTTGGCTTTACTTTGCCGGGATAAAAAACAATTAGTTTATACTTCCCGATATTCTTTTCAAAGTTGTTCAAAAACTTGCTGGTTCGGAGGTATGGAAAAATGGCTCCCCAACCATAAATGAATACATAAGCAACTTCAAAATCTGCAGAAGACTCGAGATGTTCAGTAATACGGTGATGGATGTAGTCAAAGAATTTGCCGTCGTTGGCATCCTTTTTTAATGCTTGTTCGACTTTCTCAGGTTTCTCAGGTTCATTTTCGAGGTAGAAATCCAGCTTTTTCCTTTTTCCAAAATTACTTACCTCCAAGAAGTTCAGGAACTCCTGAAAGATATCCATAGTCATGACATTCAAATAATTGTTCGGACGATGAAGACGATCTCGGATATCCAGGATCTCTTGTCTGATCTGGTATTCTTCCTTTGGGTTGTATCCATACATATACACTGGCCAAAACAGCTTCGCCGTATTGTAATCCTGAAAGTCCTTATTCGCCAGCTTTTCGTATAGTTCTTTTACCGTCATGAGATTCCTTCTCGTTCAACTTTGGATAGTAGGCAAGCTTCAAGGAACCACCCTTCATCGATTTCTATAAAATATTTCCAAAACTCAGGGGGTTGCTCAGGAAGCTTTTGAAGTTTACCGCTTTTCAGCAAGCCTACTTCACGTAAGCATCTAAGGAAAACAGTGATCACCTTCAGTCTGGTAGATGAGGACCAACTTTCTATTTCTGAGTTACTTGAAGTAAGTACATCCATTCTCATTTTTAGGTCAAAAACATCGATTTTCTGTTCGAGGCGTTTCCATTTATTTAAGATTACTTCCAGTTGAAAGTCTTGAGTTATCTCGTAAGATTTTAAAACAATGAAAAATAACAAAATTCTTCGTTGATCATAAGTAGAAGTTTCATAAATACTCCAAATATGCTTTGGAAGGCGATAGACTCTACGTTTGATTTCGGTGATGATTCGTTTCCGAGCGGCCTCAGTTTTGACTTTCATAAACCGGTTTTCTCTCGATTCTTCCAAAAGAGCAGCATCCAGATTCGCTTCTTGGAGGACAGGAAGCAGTTGTTCGAACTCATTGATTAAGAGAGCTCCTGAAGTAATAGCTATATACTTTGGGGTATTCATAGAGGAAATAAAGCTTAAAAATAAGCTTTTGAGGGGGAAAAGGAAGGCAGTTGGAAGAGAGAATTTAAGGATTGAGAAATAGAGTTCACTGAAAAATGATCAATACTTTTTTACAGTAAACGATTTTAAAAGTAGGTTCAATCTGAATTCTTTTAGGTTTAGCAGCACTAAATTCTTACACGGCGGGGCTGCTGAATATGCTTTATGCGATGGGATTCATCATTATTGGAGGAGGGGTGAAAAGTCTATTTAGAAGATGACTTTAATTTTAGTATTGACCATTAGATGGTTATAAAAAATATTTGCTTTACGGATTCTTTTCTTTTGAAATAAACTAATATGGATTTAGATTCCATTTTTACGTCTAAACTATACTAGTTCAAATATGCCCTATTTACATACTATTGGTCTTGAGAATTTCCGTCTTTTCAAGGATCGGACCACCTTTGAGTTAGCTCCGATTACGATTCTGACTGGGATTAATAACTCAGGGAAGAGTTCTTTGATCAAGTCTCTTCAGCTTTTCAAAAGCAGCATCAAAGCTACGGGAGGCTTGGATGAGCTGAATTTTACTGGTGGGAGGCATAATTTGGGGAATTTCTCCCAAACCTTGAATAATGAATCAAGTGAAAACTCCATCCGAATGACATTTGATTTCCCCCTTCAAGGAATTAGGGAAAAAACCTTTATCGAACTTGAGTATTCAATAGCTAGAGAAAATCAAGAATCAGGGTTTATTTCTGGGATAAAGATTTTCACTAATCTGGAAACACCAATTATTTCATTGAATTATGATTTCATAAATGAAGTTGCTTGGTTTTTAAAAATAGATATAGAATTTCTTGCTGAGAATTTCTCCCAAGTATTTGATGAAAACTATATAATTGAAAGAGATGAACTGAACGAGGCAATCAGGGATCTTGATAAATTGAAGTTATTGATTAATCCTAAGGACTATGAACCAGGTGACGAAATGTCAATATTCGAATCTTTCTTTCATGAAAGACAAGAGCCTATTCGCTATCGATACGAAACTCCGTTGAGATTTGAATTAATAAAAGGATTTAAAGAATTAAACGAGAAGCATCAGCAAGAAATTAGTAAAAGAGTAAAAGGTTTTAAGGAAAGGGGAATCTCCCTAAGTCTGGACGGAACAATTGGAAACGATTTAGAAATAATAGAAGTAGTCAATCTATTAATTACCGATTTAGGTAAGCTAACAGCACTTGCAGGTCTCGATTTGAATTTAGAGTTGAGTGGATTGGGAAAATACATTTTTGATGATTTTTTGAATGAAATATTGTTTAATGCTGTAAAATCATTTTCCAAAAATTTTGATTCCATTAATTCAATGTCTTCTGTTAGGGCCAATTCTGAAAGACTTTATTCGAATAATTCCTCAATTGTTGATATTAACTCCCTGCTAATAGATTTTTCAAAGATCAATTTTGAGGCTACTCCAGACATTGAAAAATTCATCGAAAGGTCTTTGAAGCTATTTAAAGTTGGAGATCGTATTTTAATAAAACGTCACCAGGGAGTCGCTACTGAAATTTTCATAGTTAATGGTAATGATCGAAAATTATTAGCAGATATGGGGTTTGGATTTACCCAGTTAGTTCCAATCATAATAAAAATCGCGCTGATTGCCCATAGAAATAAGGATTTAAGTATGCCTTGGGAGTCTTATTCAGAACGGTTGTTCCTATTGGAAGAACCAGAAAGTAATCTTCATCCCTCTTTTCAATCCAAATTAGCGGAGCTGATTATCGATGCAGCTAAGACCTTTAATATCCAGTTTATTATTGAAACTCACAGTGAATACATGATCCGGAACTTCCAGTACCTAACTGCTACGAAACAAATCCCATCCAATGGAACCAAGATTTATTATTTCAACCAGCCGGATTCGGAGGATTTCAAAGAGGCTCCCTATAGAGAAATAAAAATCATGAGTGATGGTCGGCTTTCAAATGAGTTTGGAGAAGGCTTTTTTGATGAGATTCCAAGACTTTTGGCCTTTTTGTATAATTCAAGTTTCAATTGATGAAAGGGATACCAGCGCATTTGATAATCAAAAATGAAAACATCCCTGATCTTGATATGATGTATCGGGAGGGTCAATCAGATGATGATGTTGCAATTCTTAGAATAGAGTTCACGAAATTTCTAAAATCCTCGTTTTCAACATATGTTGGCCCCAATAGTCTTAAAACAGAGGAAATAAATTCCAGCTATTATTTAAGATTAATTGTGGACAAAATTTTTACCCAAATCAGCCGAGCTAGAAGAGTTGAAGATCATATCATTGAAATACCTGATATGGACACTTCCTCCCATACATTTCTATTTGAGTTATCAATTAACTCAAATGCTATTCAATCCGAGGGAGTATCTGCCCCAAAACTTAATCTCAACAAATTTCCCAACGATTGGAAAAAACTGTCAAAGACAAGAAAACATTCTTACAGCGTAGGAGGTCCCAACCCTGATTTTTCGAGTTGGAAGGCATTAGGTCTTCATAAATTGCCGGTTTCAAGTTTCATTATTGTTGATCCTTATTTTCTCGAAAGATGGAATGAAACTAAAATAAATTTGAAATCTATATTTAATGGTCTTATTGATCCCAGATTTGGGATTAAGAAATTTGAGGTGATTTTTGCTGTTAGAAAGGACCCAAAAAAAAATGTTCCTAAAACAGAAATTGAAGCAAATCAAAAAAGCTTGGATGATTTTTTAGAAGCAGAATTCCCTAAGTTTTCATTCTCAATAACTTTGATTTATGTGAATAAAAACTACACTCATGACAGGTATATTTTCACAAACTTTTATTACTTAAAAAGCGGCGGAGGATTTAATTTCTACAAATCAAACGGAAAGTTTGACAAGCTAAAGTCAAATGACCTGGATATTAATATGCTCTCTGACGAAAGTGTTTTTAACTCTTATAGTAAAAGGCTAAAATATGTTCTCGACTGGATGAATTCGTCCGATTCACTATATGGGGCAAAGGGTGTCCTAAGTAGTAGGTTATTTGATGTATTGAAATGAATTAATGTATTGAGATTTAGTCCTATAGAAGCTAGAGCACAAAAATCCAAATGGTTCTTAAGCAAAAGATTAAGATGTAAGTAATTAAAAAGCTCGAATGATAAATCATTTGATTATAAAAAATAATAGCTATGTCAAAAATTAAAGGAGAAGTAAGAACATTAGAATCTAATTTCGGTTTTATTTTTTACGAAAATAAGGAATCAATTTTTTTTCATTTTTCAAGTATAATTCGTGGGTTTAAGGTTGAAATAAATGATCACGTACTGTTTGATAAAATTGAATCGAAAAGAAAGCCTGGAAAATTTGATGCGATTAACATAGAGCGAAATGAGGTCTATTACAAAAAGATTGAAGACGATAGAATTGATGGAGAAAAAATTTCTGAAAATAGAGTGAAGGTAGAAAAGTGGCTTAATTATGAGTTAGATAATATAAGTAATCTTGTGTTAGGAGAATTTATAAAGAGTTATGATTTTTCTGGAGCTCTTGAAAGTAATTGCCCGAAGGGCCTTACCAGAAAAAGGGAAGACAAGTATTCTTTTAAGAGAGATGAGAGAGGGAGAGATAGAAGAAGACCAAGCGGAAGGAAATTCCAAAACCCATTCTCAAAAATTTTGTCACGATTAAAAAATAATAATTCTGAGGAAGATTTTATTTTTGAATTAATCAATTGTCTTATTCACGAAGCTGATAAAAAGTTACTTAGAATTTATTATTGTTTATTATTAGGAGATGATATTGAGTCATCAATCAAGAAAAAAGTGGTTCAAAAAGTTTCCCAAAGTAATAATTCGGTGTTAATATTATTTTTTTGGGTTGAATACTTTATGAAGAATATAACAGTAGACCAGATATATGAGGGATTTGATAAGTTTAATGTTCCGGATTTTGAATTAAACACCTTACTAATTATTGAAAAGTTAAATCAAGAGATGAAATTGGATAATTTTTTAACGTTAATTGTAAATGACGCCAATATTTCAAGAGAAGTACCATTGACCACAAAAATTGATTTAATACTAAATCAAGAGTATCCAGATGTTGGACTTAAAACATATATATTGGATTTCTTTAGCAAGTTCTTGGATGACGATGTTAAATTTTTGCTTTGGAGAAAATCTAATTTAATAAGTATTGATGATAATATTTTAGGAGAGAAAGTAGCTAAGTTGAAAATAAGCTACATTAAAAAACATAATTTAGACCCTATAAAGTCTTTTAAAATATATAATAGATTATTGCTTGAAAAAAGAGAGGAGGTTTCTCAGCGATTAGTCTTGGATGGATTTATAAAAGGGTTAGAGGCAGATGAAGATTCTGAGATTATATCGATTAAGGTTCTTTCTCTTTTAAACGAAAGAGAAATAAATTTTCCCAATGAAAAAATAATTAGTGAATTAAATAGGTTATACTTTTTAGATCAGATAAATGAACATCTTGATTCTCGAGTTAGATTCAACATGTGGTTACTAGATCAAACAATCGATGTATCCCTAATTTTAATCTTAGAGAATATTCATTACTCAAGAAGATTGCCAGGGAATCTTTATAGAATCGGTTCTGGTCCTTTTGAAAAAGTTCTCAATTTTCTTAATCATAAAGATTTTTTACTTAAAAATTCTCTCAAGTATTTTCTTGAGATGATTGATGAATCTAATGAAGAAGATACTATTGAAATCATTATTCGTTTAATTAATAGTAGAATTAGTAATGACTTTGATTTTAACAGTAATGATTTAAATGAGATAAATTGCAAAGTAAGTTTTAAATCACAATTCAAATTATGGATCAACGGCTTTTCTGATGTGTTTAATTTGCAATTACATATTATATACGTAAAGTCGATTTCTTATAATGAGGTTAAAACATTTATTGATAAAAGTATTTTTAGAAACTTAAAAGGAGAAGACTTGACTTTCTTTATTAAAACGATTTGTTCTTCGAAAGATTTTTGTTCATTAACTAAAATTAAATATATATTAGAGTGTAAGGAGTTAATGTATACGCTTCATATTAAGTCTTTGATTTTTGAATCAGTTTCTAAAAAAATATGTTTTGAACTATGGTTGGAAGATTATTATGATTATTGTTATCCAAACATAATTTGTGAACAATTGATTGAAAATTACTCATCAAATATTATTATTAAAACATATAAAGATAATTTAATTATTGATTTGTTAGGGATTTTAGCAGGGAAATTTCACGAAATATCTTCAAACAAAAGATGCCTTATTTTTAAATCGTTTCTGTCTGAAAGTTTCATTAAGGAATCATTAATTTATAATTTTCTATTTAACAAATTAAATTTGGTGGAAAAGAAAAATCATTTTCTCAGTGTAGTGAAGATGAGAGATGTTAATAAATTCAACGAGTTTTTAATCTTTTTTCTTAAAGAAATTAACATCTTTCACGAATTGAGTTTTCTTATTGATTCATTATTTGAGATAATTTTAATTGAACGAAACAATAATATTTATAATAATCCTATAAAAAACTATAGAGTTATCAATATTCCAGAAAAAGAAATTATAAATAAGTTTAACATATTAAAATTAAAATTAGGTGAAATTATAGTCATTATTCAGGGTAATTATCTTGCCAATTCTGTAAAGTATTTAGATGAAATAGCGGTAAAAGTTAATGATTTATCAATAACTGAAAGTTATAATTTTTTTATTGTAATTGGGGAGTTCATTCAAAAAATGAATAATGCATCAAATCTTTATGATAATGAATTCATTTTTGATGTTAATGATTTTCACGCAAAGTTGTCTAAAAAATTAAAACCAGAAATATTAATAAAATTTTGGGTAGAAGGTGCTATTGAATATTTTGATTATAACCTCTATGCAAGCTACTATTTTTTGTTGTCATCAGATCAAAGAAGGATTTTTAATAAGAAAGTTAAAGTACTAATGGGTGATGAGATTAAACAATCAATGCTAAAAAAGAAAATTCCATGGGAAAAAATTTCTATAGAAAATTCAGAACATGAATGCTATGAGGCAACTTGGAAGTCAGTATGGTTTAACGATGGTTTTATTAATTTTTTAATGGATAATACTCCTTCATTTTCCTCAAAATTCTCTTGGAAATTTTCAGAAGAAAAATTTAATCTTATTGTCGATTATCTTTCGGGAAGAAAATTAAATAAACTCTTGATTTATGCAAATAAAAATAATGTACATAGAGTTGAAGGATTAGAGGAACTTGAAGAAATTATTTATAAGGTGCTGATTACCCATGAACTTCAACCTGGTAATGGGAGTAATTCTAAACCAAATTTTTTTACAAAAATTCCAAATAATCTAATTTTAAGAAATAAATGTGTTCAATTCTTAAATAATCTTCAACTTAATGGTTTCGAGCCGTCTAGAATTTTAGAAAAAACATTTAATGTTTCAACTGGAGGTTACTCAGCTGATATTTCTTTGCTTTATTCTATACCTATTGATAATGAATCAGTAGGAATTATCTGGGAAAGTCTTGAACTTGAAAAATCTAAGGCAACGCATGTTTTTAAATGCTCACTTGGTGAGTATGATGATATCTTTTCGGAAATTTTAACTTCCCTTAATTCTGTAAATAAAGTTAGATCTTTACTTAATGGAATAAAATCAGAAGATTTGATTAAACAAAAAGAGTTAAGGTATTTGGGTAAAGTTGATCACAGTAATTTTAATTATTATAAGTGGGAATTTGATTTACTGGAAATGCTTCCTTCTCTTAGAAAATTAATCATGATTAATTAATACTATATATAAAATTTATTTTAGCTACGATTCTTGAATTATTCCGATAAAGTAAAAAGTTATTCTGAATCTTTCAGCCTTTTTATAGTCTTGAGATACACATTAATTATATCTTTTGTTGCTCGTCATATAATATAGTTATTGATAAAAATCGTTCAACTCTGAATTTAATGGAATAGCTATACTTTTAAAAAAGGTATTAAGATCAATTTTCTTTAATGTATTGCATAATTTAGAAGATAGAGTGAGCGCATTCTGTCAGTCAAATTAGCTTTGGACAAGGTTGATATTTTTATCGATGTAAGTTTCCTTTTGAAGGAACCTGAAGATGAAGAATCAGGTAAGATCAGCAAGGTATATGATCCAACAGCTGGGCCTCAGGGTACTCGTATCAATACTTCTTGACCGAACATGGGGTATTTATCTACCAAAAGTGAGTAAAAATCAGACCAAAACTGCTCAAATTATGCGCTGTGGGTTTAACGTAGTAAATCGTGTCATGCACTTGAGCACAATAAGAGGCATGGAGAGAAGAAACTATACAGAGCTCGTATTGGATCAATTAAGTATTGATGAAAAGGCCTTCAAGAATGGGCATCACTACGTCACCGTCCTGAGTCATCCCGGATCGGGATGTGTACTTGATGTGGAAGAACATCGAACAAAGGAGGCCTGT
>Ga0209491_10009144_pt1 | contig 12258 bp, 15 predicted proteins | sample BON02_FD_187213 | JGI IMG/M metagenome (GOLD analysis project Ga0209491, IMG submission 187213) | Freshwater microbial communities from Lake Bonney liftoff mats and glacier meltwater in Antarctica - BON-02 (SPAdes) (version 2) | ecosystem: Environmental > Aquatic > Freshwater > Ice > Glacier... | reverse complement strand
CATATAATGATAAATATTTAAAGATTGTCGGTCAAACCATGAGTGGAGATAAGGAACATATGATCAAAGTCATAAGGAAACTAGCAAAGAACTCTGTTATTGATAAAAATAGTTTATAATATTTATATAAAAATTATATAACTATTAATTTATTTTATTATATTATAAAATTTATAAATTAAATTAATAGATATTAGTGATTTACCTATTTAAAGAAACTGTCATGAATTCTCTTCCAAACTATTCTATAAAATCGATTTTGGACATTTATAAATGTCCAATTTTCATTTTTGAAGAATAGAATAAACCTAAAAAAAGTGAAAAAAGTGATTGAGACCATAATGGTGTGTTTTTAGATTTTCAATAAAATTCTTGTTATGATAACTTTTTTCATAAAATTATAAAATATTAATTAAAAGGATTTAGGCGAGTTTTTATGTTACATAATATTATAGAAATGTTACATAAAAACTCGCCAAACTCGCCATTATCCGTATATTGTGAATATTGCGATTATACATGTGTTAAAAATAGCGATATGAACAAACATTTATCTACCTATAAACATAAATGTAACAAAAACGGTAACATATGTAACATAAAACTCGCCAAAAATGAATTTATATGCAATATATGTAATAAAATATATAAATCAAGAGTTGGATTATGGAGACATAATAAAATATGTATTATGAATAATGATACGTTCCAATCAATTAATGAAAATGATGGTGATAATCAAAAAACTGATCAAAAAGAAAATGAAATTAATAGGTTAACAACTCTTATGATAGAATTAATTAAAAGTAATTCTGAATTACAAAAACAAATGATTGAAACGACAAATCATACAAATCATATAAGCAATTCAAATAATACTATGAATAATTCAAATAACAAAACATTTAATCTTCAAGTTTTTTTGAATGAACACTGCAAAGATGCTATGAATTTAACAGATTTTATTGAATCAATTCAACTGAATTTAACCGATTTGGAAAATATGGAAAAATTGGGATATACTGATTGTATGTTTAATAACATATTCGGTAATATGAATATTCTAGAGATTTGTGCCCGTCCCTTTCATTGTAGTGACCTGAAAAGGGAAATCATGTACATTAAAGATAATGACATATGGGAAAAAGAGGATGCTGAACATAGTAAATTAAAAAATGCCATCAGGACAATTGAAAAGAAAAATTTCAAATTGCTGAATGAATGGACAAATAAACATCCCACCTTTAAGGATTACGATTCGCCATATAATGATAAATATTTAAAGATTGTCGGGCAAACCATGAGTGGAGATAAGGAACATATGATTAAAGTCATCAGGAAACTGGCAAAGAACTGTGTTATTGATAAAAATAGTTTATAATTTAACTTATAGAAATATTACTTGTTATTTTTAGTATATTTCTTTTTACATTTTGCGTTTGAAGAAATCTCATAAAAAAATTATCTAAAATTGCAATGTTGTTCATATAAGTTCTATATTTAAAACTACATATACTAGCATTATCGCTAAATTTAATACTATACCACCAAAAAGCAGGAATAAATAAAACATATCCTTTTTTAATAATTATTTCTAAACATTTTATTTTACTAAAATCAGTTTTATACTGAGATTGTACGTCCCACGGATTTACAGGAGACTTAAATTCCATATTTTCAAAGTCTTTAATTGTATATAAATAACGACTACTGTTAGGTGGCGATAACTTTACTTTTATTTCTCCTTCGGTTACCAAAAAATAATTGCGATAATTTAATTCATAACGAAATGGGGAACATGTATCATTTCCTGATATTATATAGTCATACATACAATTTGATACCATATAAGGTCGTAAAAAACTGTCATTATATTTGTATGTTTTTATTAATCCGGTTTCTTCTAAAAAATCATAATTATTTTCTACTAAAAATTTATTATCCGTATCATTTTCAATTACTTTAATTGTGCTACTAAATGGTAAAGGTAAATACAACTCATCATCTTTATTCGTTTTAGGATTAGTAATAATACTTTTTATATTTCTGATTTTAACATCAAAAACACCATAGGTATCTAATATATTATTACGTGTGAATATTTCTAGCAATTGTTCGTTTTCTAGATTCATTAAAACTGGTTGTTTTAAATCACAAATTTCTTCAAATTTATCTTTTGATGGTTTATCAATTTCGTAAATTTCTAAATCATTACTTGTTTTTAAATGAAAGTAAATATGTATATATAAAAACATAATAATACAAAAAATAAAAATTACATTAATTATATTCATTTACTTATGTTAAATTTATTATAATACTTTTTTTAGATAATAATATTTATGTTATTTTACTTATTAATATTTTTATATAAATAAAATTAATTTATTCATCGTCGTCGACAATTTTTGGAGCAAGATGAAAGTTAGCAAAACTATTATCTCCTAACTCGTATTTCATATGCATAGGCATAGTATCACTAAATCCCATATAAAGTTCATTTGACAATTTACCAAAATTACACATGATATTAATGTAGCGCAAACTATAAGATTGTTTAAGTGTCACTCCTTCAGCAGTTACATATTCTTTTACATCTTCTAATTTAATTTCAGTTCTCATTTTTCCTTCACTTCCAGATGCGGTTAATCCAATAACATCTTCATTAAATGTAATAGTCAGTAAATCATCAAAAATCATGAATTGATTTATCATTTCACAAAAAGTTTTAGTTATCATAGTTAAATCAACTAATGTATCAACCAATTTTATATCCAATAATTCTACGTCTAAATTAATAAGTGATAGTTCAAAATATTTATTAAATTGTCCACCGGTTCCATTAACAAAATGAATGGATACAATATCTTCATTTTCATCATCAAAAATAAGTTGAATTGATTGAGTTTCTTGTCGTGCGTTTAAAACTTTATGAAATAAACTTAAATTAATTCCAATAGATTTGGGGATTCCAACCGAATAAGAATCTTCATCATTCCCAAACCATTCTTTGGTAATGCTACAATCAAATAGACAACAATGACTATCATCAAGACACTGAATATAAATTCCAGTTGGTTTCAAATTTAATAAGATATTTGTTGTAAATTGTTTAAGATGTTGAATTATTGCTGTAAATTTAATTGCTTTTTTTGATTCAGAAATAATAAAAGACATTCTTTATTATTTATAAATATACTTGTTCTCGTAATTATAATAGATTTATTTAATTAAATATTTATATCAATTTTTAATTAAATTATTATTTCTCCTCCTCCTTCTCACCCTCCTTCTCCTCCTCCACATTCTCCTCCTCCTTCTCCACCTTCTCCTCCTCATGCTTCTCCTTCATCCCTTTTTTTACCTGTTGTTGGGTTTCTATTTTTTTAAATGTTTCCTTTTTAAAATTGTTAAATTCGATACTAAGATCCATCGAGAAAGACATTAATTTATTAATATCTTTTTTTACAACATTAAATTCTTCATGTAAAGTTTTGTATACATTTTCTAAATGAATGATTTTTTCAGTTATTTCTTTATTGTTAGTTGTTTCTTCTAAAGATTTAGATTCATTATTTATTGTTATTAATGTGTGTAATTCTTCATCATGTTTTTTTAACATTAATTCATGTTTATGTAATACTCTAAGTGGATGAAACGGTTCTTTTTTTTCAGTATCCAATGAATTATTTTGATTTTGTTGAGATGTATTTTGTGTTTTAGATTGTGGAGTGGCAGAATTTGATTGAGAAATTGTTCCACTATTTGAACGACGGTTTTTTGCTGCTGATAATGCAGATGATCCACTCATTAAATAATATAAATGTTATAATTATATTTATATTTAATTATTTACGCGTATTCATTTTAATCTTAAAAGATATGACAATTTCCTAAATAATAAATAAATTCAGTAGATTTTAATCTACGGTGTTTGATATCTAACTAAGTATGTAAAATAATATACTTTTATGCGACCATCGCAACCTTAATTGCGTCATGACTTTTATAGTTATTAATTTCAAAATCTTCTACTTGATAATCATTAATATTCTCTCTAACTTCTTTAATTGAAACAGTTGGAAATGGATATGGTTCTCTTGTAATCTGTAATTTAGCGGCGTCTATTGCGTTTTCATATATATGTGAATTTCCCATAAAATGTATAAATTCATACGCTTCTAACCCACAATGTTTCGCGATAAGATGTGTTAAGAACGAATATGATGCGATATTAAAGGGAACCCCTAGTATACAATCATTGGATCTCTGGTACATACTACAACTTAACTTATTTCCGCTTACGACATTAAATTGAAAAAAATTATGACAACTTGGTAAAGCACCCTCATCGACTTGACACGGATTCCACGCAGAAACAATTAATCTTCTTGATGATCTTTGTTTAGGGTCTTTCAAACAATCAATAACATTTTGCAATTGGTCTATCCCCTTGTCTTTATAATTGGCAGCACACCCTTCGTATGAAGCATTAAAATGTCGCCATTGAAATCCATAAATAGGACCTAAATCCCCTTCTTCATAATTTAATCCTCTGGTTTTCATATACTCTTTAGTAGAATTACCATCCCATATATGAACATTCTGTTCATTCAATAATTTATTATCAGTCTTACCATTTACGAACCATAACAATTCTTTTAAACAGGTTTTCCAAGATGTTTTCTTAGTAGTTAAAATTGGAATTTTTCCGTTCTCAAGAGAAAAATGCATAGCTGCTCCATATACACATTTAGTAATACCATTTCTTCCTTTCTCATTTGTTCCCTCCTTTAAAATATCACTTAATAAATTAAGATATTGATACTCCTCATGATATTTATCATCCCTATTGCCGAACTTATACTTATTAGTTTCTAGAACATTTTTCAACATTTACTTATAAAACTTAAGTAATTTATATTTAATTTATATTTAATTATATTTAATTTCTTTTTATAAAACATATGGAGAAAGTATCTGAAACAATAAAATCAAGTAACGGCGATAATATGAATTTTTTCAGTTATGTATTTAATTTTGATGATGAAAATAAAAATAATATGATGAATATGATTCAATATACATTATTAGCGATAATTCCTGTTCTTATTACTTTAAAAGTAACCAAACATATTTTTCCAGAAGAAGATGAAACAAAAGGAAGTTTAGAAATTTTTGCTGAAAGCACCGGACAAATTATCTTAATAATATTAATGATATGGTTTACCAATAAAATAATTCATTTTATCCCTACCTACAGTGGCGAAAAATATCACAAATTTAATGAACTAAATTTTATAATTCCATTTTTAATTATTTTATCTACTATGCAAACTAAATTAGGCTCAAAACTAAATATAATGATGGACCGAACAATGAATCTTTGGAACGGCACTTCATACGGACAACCGCAAATAAATCAATCACAAGGACACAACAATAATGGTATTCGTATAACACAACCGTTAGCAGGTCAACAGTCACAACCCCAATATCATCAACCCAGTCAAGCAGATTATTTAGATAAAACGCAACTGTTACCATCAAACACACAATTAACCGCAATGCCTCAACAAAATAAACCTGATTTTAACCAAATGTATCAACAAAACCGTGAACCCGCGTTAGGTATGCAAGATATGTCTGAACCAGTTGCAGCAAATGGAGCGTTAAGCGGTATGTTTGGAGGGTCATCGTGGTAAATAATATAATAATATAATAATAAATATAATAATATAATAATATAATAATATAATAATATAATAATATAATAATTACTATATTATTATTAGTGCAATATATGGGATTAGATGTAGATGGATTATTACATGCCCTCGAAAATGAAAACAATGAATCATTTTTAGATTTAAATAAGGAAAAAATTTCTACTATAAAAAATGATATATTACAAAAACTTAATATAAAAAACGATAAATTAAAATTATTTCATAAAAAATTAAAATTATATAGATATGTAGATAACGTTCAAGATATCAATTACGGAAGTTATATTAGATGGATTTCATTAAAATATCCAAATGATATTAAATTAACAAATGGTGGTATTGTGTGTGATATGAAAAAAAAAGATGAAAGTATTATCATTATATGTAAAAACTCATTTAATCGTTTTTTTACCATAATATTAGAAGAAAGCATTATTTTCCAAAAATTAACAGGACAAGAAGAAGTTATTTTATCAGCAATGAATTATTTAAGTATATAATATAAAAAGATAAAAAGATAAAATAAAATAAAATAAAGATATTATTTTATCTTTTTTTGTGTTTTATTACTATTGTTATTAGTATTTAATATTAATCGTGGTTTTAATTTATGTGTATTTTTTTTATTTGATTTTAATTCATATATATTTTTACATGTAAATCCAAAAGTCTCTAATTGTTTTTCCTGAAAACCTATATTGTTAAATATAGAAATTGCCTTATTTTCGTTTTTCATGCTAGATATGGTATTATTCGGTTTTTCCTTTTTATTTACTTTTTTAAAACAACGGCACATTTTTTTCGATAAAATATCTTCCGCACTTTGTTGGATTTCTTTTTTGGTTAAATCATCAAATTTGATTTTATAATATTTTAATATACATTTGAAATCCTTTTGATTTAATTTCATTATAATATATAAAGTTATATTTTTATTTTATGATTAAATATAAATAAAAATATAAAAATATAAATAATTATAATGGATGCGTAATAGTTCATATTATTATGAGAATAATAATGGATTATTATATATAACTCTTTTAATTTCTGCTCTTTTAATATTATGTCATTTTTTATTTTCTGATAAAAATAATATCTCTCTTTTTAGTATGTTTAATCCCAAAAAACCTATGTCAAATCTTATTTCAAACATTACAGATCCAAAAAAAATAGTTGTATTCGATTTAGATGAAACATTAGGAAGTTTTGGAGAGATAAGTATATTTTGGGATTCATTAGAATTTTTTTATGGGACAAATTTATTTAATGAATATTTTTATGATGTATTAGATATATTCCCTGAATTTCTTAGACCAGATATAATAAACATATTGAATTATTTAAAAGATAAGAAGAAAAATAAAGAATGTGACCAAATAATGATATATACAAATAACCAAGGTCCAAAAACATGGGTATATATGATACGTAATTATTTTAATGACCATATTGGATGCACTGTTTTTGATAAAATCATTGCTGCCTTTAAAATTAAAGGAAAAATTATAGAATTTAATAGAACAAGTCATAATAAAAGCATGGATGATTTAATTAATTGTACGAAAATCAAACCAAATACTGAGATATGTTTTATTGATGACCAATATCACCCATTAATGAAGCATGAAAATGTTTATTATATTAATGTAAAACCATATAATTATACGATTTCTTATCAAGAAATGGCGGAACGGTATTATGAAGCATATAAAAATAATGAAGGTGATTTATATAGAGAAAAATTAAAAAAAACGTCAAAGGAAGATTTTATAGAAAAAATAACAAACTTTATGAAACAATATAACTTTGTTGTGAAAAATAAAAATAAAGACGAAATTGATATTGATAAAATTATAAGTAAAAAAATAGTTATTCACTTAGAAGAATTTTTTAAGAAGAAATACAATCAACAAACAAGAAAACGAAAAAATGTAAAAACAAGAACTACCCGGAAAAATATATAAAATTATATAAAATAACATCTAATAATAGAGTTTTAATTTATAAATTTATCAAAAATTTGTCTTATTGAGGTAGATAATAATATTGCAATACCTGCTGAAAACGCAAATTGTTTATCATATTTATCAAAACCATTTTTTTTATTAATAAATGGATTAAATTTACCTATTAACATAATACTAATATAAACATGAAGTATATTTTCAAGTGTCTCTAAATATTGTGGAGAGACAAAAGTTATACCAATAAAAGATAATATTAAAAGAACTAAAGAAAAATCAATTATTTTTAAGAATATTTTTTTATGCCATTCTGAATTTAAAAAATTATTAATATAATCCATCATTTATAAAATATAATAATATTATATTTTATTATATTTTATTATTTTAATTTCCTTCATTATTAAAAGACAATTTATTTATTTAGCATAATTAAATTGTCTTTTAATAATATACTATGAATACTATGAATACTATGAATACTATGAATAATGAAATGTATGGTGTTGTAGATGGATTATATTATTGTAACATGAATAGAACAAATGAATTAAATGAGAGAATTTCTTCAAGAAATGTACCATCGAACCCATTGCAACCACAATTTAGTTGTCGTCCTGTATCTACAAAATATGAAATACTACCTATTTTTGATCGTAGACAATTACCAACAGTGGCGATACAACGCCAACCAACATTTAATATGGCAACAACATTTAATCCAGGAACCGCATATGGTCCATGGAGTGGGTTCGCCGCAAATGTTAATGATGAGTCCACGTTAAGAAACCAGTTTTTTGCGATTCAAAAAAACCCAGAAGCATATTACGTACCCTCATCAACAAGTGATATGTATCAGGTTCATGTAAATAAAGGAGCACAGTTAAATCAACCATTCCCCAATTTATTTAGGAAACAACAATTTGAAAAATTTAACCCAAATGAATGCGATATTGGCAAAAACATTTTTGATAACTTTACAAGACAGCAAGTAAAAGATTTAGATTAAATTATAATTATTCAATTAAATTATAATTATTCAATTAAATTATAATTATTCAATTAAATTATAATTATTCAATTAAATTATAATTTATATACAATGAATTCTCTACCAAAAAATGAATTAGAAAAAAATGCTATATTAGAATATTTAACAAATCCGGTATATTATAATTCAGTAAAAAAAACCAATAATAAGATAAATAACAAAAATAATAAAGAAGATATAAGGTTTTATAGAAAACGAATAATATCATTAACAAAAGAGATGTTTAAGGGTGTTTTCCCAAATGAAACACTGAAAAAAATATATGAAAATTATACAAATTCTATTATATCTCATTTTAAAATAATAGACACAAAAGATATTCTTCAAGATGAATATAAATTAATTAATAATGAAAATACCCATAATTTAGAAGATATGAATAATGACAACTCTTCTATTTCACATATAGAAGAATATAATACAATCGGAGAAGCAAATAACAATATAATGAAAAAAATAGTAATTTTACCTAATTTAGATAATTATGTTATAAAAAAAAAGACTAAAAAAGAGAATGAACTCGTGTTGCCGATTAAAAAAGATATTAATCTTCATTGTCCTACATTAAAAACAAAAGGACTAGTTAAAAAGGATAAAAATGATAAAAAGGATATTACTATAAACATTTAATTAAAATATAATTAAATATTAGCGATAACTATGAAAGGCAATAATGACGATAATCACGATAATGAGGAGCATAATAATGATGACGCAAATTTTAATAAATTGCAATGTGCGCCAGGCAAAGAGAATAAACCATATACTTGTTATAAAACCGAAACATTAATAATTATGCGTGATAATTGGAATAGTCGTCATCCAGATTTAAAAATAGAAACAGAAGATCCAATGGAAATATGGGAAAATTTAAAAATAAATATGGAAGATGTATGTAGTAATGAGTCGTGCTGGTTAAGACAAAAATTTATGGAAAATAGTGATAATAATGAATTGTTAAGTTATACTTTTGCACCCAAATCGCCAAAAACTTGGTTAAAAAATCCAAATGAATGGTTGAGTAGTTTAGATATTGAAAGGGTAATGAAACAATATGAAAAAGAATATAAAAATTTTGATTTTATTGGACCTTCGCCTATCGATTTTGATACGCACTTGTTAAACAATGAATGCGTATGGGAAGAATTATGTAAATTTACTCTTAAAAAACATTTAAGACGTGGAAAACAAAAAATAGGAATAATATTTAATACTGATCCCCATTATAAAGATGGTTCGCATTGGATTTCTCTTTTTATAAATATTCAAAAAAATAATAATTATATTTTCTTTTTTGATAGTAACGGAGATAAAGCGCCAAAAGAAATAAAGAAATTGTGTGAGAGAATACTTCAAGAAGGAATAGAAGAATTAGGAATAGAAAAATTTAAATTTTATGAAAATAGTAAATCTCATCAACGTAGTAATACAGAATGTGGGATGTATTCTTTATATTTGATTATAGAGTTGCTTACTGAAAATCATACAATAGAACATTTTATGAATACATGGATAAAAGATGTGACAGTAGAAAGTTTTAGAAAAAAGTATTTTAATTAAATAATAATAATATATTGATTTTTTGTATTATTGTTTATAGTTTAATATAATATAAAAATATAAAAATATAAAAATATAAAATGGCAACAAAAATAGAAGAATTTAATACAGCAAATAATAAAGGTTATTTATGGAATTTAATGAACGAACATGGTATATTTGATGGTGTATCTAATACTTATATATCAACTATAAAAAATGATTTGGATAATCAAATAAATTTAATAAAATCTAGAATGAATAATAATGATAATTTAATTAGTTTAAATAAAAAGGTGATTACAATTATGGTTCAAATAATAAATAATTATAAAGAAAATAAAGTTGTTAATGATATGCAAATTGCTAGTAACACGCCTAATACACACGAAGAGATTAAATTAGAAAAACAAACAAAATTTCAAAATAATTTAATTACAAAACAATATGAATTTAGTAGTTTAATTTTAAAACCTAAACCAGATACAATTGATTTTTCAGATAAACCAAATGCCGAATTTGACGAACCCATTGGAAATGAAATGGAACAAAAATTAGCAGAAACTATTGCTTGGCGTGAAAAACAATTAAATATGGTTTTAAATATACAAGATAAAAAAGAAGCGAATCAGTGGATTAATAAGGATAATTCAAACGAACAAAATAATATAATAAGAGATACTACAATACATTCAAATAAAATAAAACATCTTAAAATAGAAAATGATACATTCTTAGAAGATAAAGGCATTATTAACTTATCATCAAATAATAAAAAAAAGGTTTCATTTTCATCAGAATCATCACATGATCATGAACATGATAATAATAATACTAATAATTTTCTTTCATTATTAAAGAAAAAAACAATCATATATAATAAAGAAACACAAACCGGTGATAGTATTATAAATGATACTGATACTAATAATAGTAATATAACTGATATTTCTTATATTAAATATGAAATGAATGAAATAAAACAATTATTATTTCAAATAACAGAAAACTATAATAATTTATTATTATCATTATCATCTAAAGTAACGATATAAAGAAATATCACAAAATGGAACAAATATTAAAAATTATGGATTGCGAATGGATTATTATAATGGTAGAGATTATATAAATTATAAATGTCCGTGTCCTACAAAAGAAGTAAATGGTAATACTTTTTCGACAAACGAAGAATTACAACAATTTCGCTGTTGCACAAAAATAAATGGTGATCTTAATCTTACAAATTTCACAGTACAAATAGATTTTAGTGTATTTGATTGTTTAGAGGAAATTACTGGAAGTTTTTCTGTCGGTAGTAACGGCGGATTAACCACAATTTCAGGTTTTGGGAAATTAAAATCAGTGAATGGATATTTTATAATCACTTCTAACGCCGAATTAACAACAATTCCAGATTTTGTGGATTTAGAATCAGTAGGTGGATATTTTAGAATCAATGGTAACGCCAAATTAAAAAAACTAAATCAATTAATTCTTTAAACGTGAGTGGATTATCAGAAAATCAAAAAATATCAATAAGTTTGGCAATAAGAAGTAATATGGTAGCAGCGGCAATGGGAACTCCAAATTTGAATTTTATAGTAGTAACGTAGAAGAAATAAGAATAATCTATATTTATAAATATTAATAATCTAATTATATATTATAAAATGGTAGGAATAAATTCAAATCAAATAACAAATCAAAATCAAGGCGGCGGATCTAATAAATATGCAATTCCATCAGGAATTGGAAGATCATCATTATTAGCAAGAGTAATTTTAATAAGAGCAAATGAAACTAAAGATTTTGATTTTTTAGAAATCCCGGCGGCAGCGCAGACCATCACCTTTAATCAACCCGGTGAGCAGACCTCTGGCGCCATGGAAACGCTGACGGCAACGTCGGATTCGGGATTGCTGGTGACCTTTACGACGACAAATAATCAGTTTTGCACGATTACCGCAGG
>Ga0209491_10009140_pt1 | contig 12261 bp, 11 predicted proteins | sample BON02_FD_187213 | JGI IMG/M metagenome (GOLD analysis project Ga0209491, IMG submission 187213) | Freshwater microbial communities from Lake Bonney liftoff mats and glacier meltwater in Antarctica - BON-02 (SPAdes) (version 2) | ecosystem: Environmental > Aquatic > Freshwater > Ice > Glacier... | reverse complement strand
GCGTCGCCGACGTGATCATCGAAGCGTTTACGACAAAGAAGCCGAAGGACCATTACCTGACAGGCTCAAAGGCCCACCTGCTGGCCGCTACAGCGCACCTTCCCGACGCCGCCCAAGACGCTTTGCATCGCAAAGGGTTTGGCCTGCCAAAGCCGGGGTCGAAGAGCGAGTGAGCTGGGCGGGCTGGCTGCAGCGTCGACAGCGACGGATTGGACGGCGCAGCGCTCGCAACGCGGGCTGACGCGGTCAGGACGGCGGTTGACGGCGAGCGGGCGGCCGGGGCGGCCGTGCTTGACGATCACCTTGAAGCTGAGTTTGAGCAGCACGACCTTGAGGCGACGATGGCAACAATGGTTGGCGGCGCCGTCCGCGACGAGGTGCGGCGCTTCTATCAGCGCTTCTTTCTTGACTGCTGGCCGCAGGACACGACCGTCACTCCTGTTTCGCGCACCGTTGACGCCAACCACGTGATCGATGAGCTGGTGATCAGTTTCACGCATGACATTGAGATGCCGGCGATCATCCCGGGCGTTGCGCCGAGCGGCCGCGAAGTCACAATCGCTTTCTGCGTTGTTGTCGGGATCAGCGGCGGCAAGGTCGCCCATGAGCACATCTACTGGGATCAAGCGAGTGTGCTGGTGCAGATTGGACTGATCGATCCTGCTGGCCTTCCGGTCGGCGGCGCCAATGTTGCGGCAAAGCTGATCGACCCGCGCGGCGCGCCGCGCAACGAGCTGCTGGGCGGGCGACTCGACGCCGGGCTTGGCTGAGGCAATCCGCCGTCTCACCTACTGTCTTTAGTTACATCAACGAGGGGAACAGATGACCAAGGCAAAGAGGGTTCTGGCCGCTGGCGAACCGCTTAAAGATTTACGGTATTCCGCTTCGCACGGTATGGCCAGTTAATGGAAACAGATTCAGAGGCTAAGTCGGCACCCGCGACCGAGCTAATTCCGCTGCGCGCGAAGCTTCAGCCGTTCGATACCTGGGGCTTGGCGAGCTCGATCTCGCTCGTGCTTGGGAGTCTCGGCACTTGGGCTTCGCTAGGGCCATTCTCGGTCGGCGGTACGTCGATGACCGGTGGCAAGATTGTGCTGGCGCTGGGCCTGATCGCCAGCGGAATATTGGCGGTCCACATCTGGGGGCAGGTCTGGGACAAAGCACTGGACCCATTCATCGCAGGCTCTGCAGCGTTCGTCGCTCTGGGGCTGGGCATACATGGATTCTCAAAGGTGATGGGAGCAGGCGCCGACATCTTCGGGATTACAATCTCGCCCAGTGTTGGGTGGGGGCTTGTCCTGACCGTAATCGGCTCGGCGAGCCTGCTCGCTTGGTCGGCTCTAGCAGTCAGGCAGATCTCGCAAGCGCGAAATGCAACCGAAGGGGAGTCCGGACGTTAGTGGCGGCCGGAGGGGCATTTGGTGACGTCATCCACCCCAACTAGGTCATCTTTGAGGCGCAGTGACTGCCGGGCCGGCGATCGACGGTTATGAAAGCACTGCTGCGGCAATCAGGACAACGGCGGCGAGGCAGATAACCGAAATAGTTCGCGATGTCATAACTGTGCGTATTCCAGATGACTTTGTCATTGCAGCAGTGCGCGTATTACGAAACATGTCTGCAGGCCGCTGAGGATGTAGGTTTGTCCGGGATGAGCGATGTAACCGCCCCTAGCGCTTCTCTGCTTGATGTCCGTGGCCTCAGCTACTGGGCTGGTGGGAAGCTAATTCTGCAGTCGGTGGACGTTCGGCTGGCGCGCGGGCAGCTTGTCGGAATCATTGGGGCAAGCGGCGCTGGCAAGTCAACGCTGGTGAAGCTGTGTGCGGGGGTAATCCGTCCTGCAGGCGGTCAGGTCTTGGTCGAAGGACGCCTCGTCCAAGAGAATCGTAAGGCCGTTGCCTACGTGCCTCAGGAAGACATTGTCCACCACGCGCTGACAGTCGAGGAAGCGCTCTCATATGGCGGTCAGATCAGGCTTCCCCGCGAGACAACGAGAGAGGAACTAGAAGGCGCGATCGATCGTGTGCTGAACGAGCTCGAGCTGACCGAGCAGCGAGAGCAGCTGGTAGCCAGCCTTTCGGGTGGCCAGTTGAAACGAGTCAACGTTGCGATGGAGCTTCTGACGCGCCCATCGCTGATCTTTCTTGACGAGCCGACGACGGGGCTTGATCCAGCTCTGGAACGACGCACTATGGAGAACCTCCGTACCCTTGCACACGGCGGCCGAGGGGTGATGGTTGTCACGCACGCTACGTCGAGTCTGGAGCTGTGCGACGCGATCATCGTGATGGCCAAGGGCGGCAGGCTCGTCTACTGGGGCGCGTTGGATGGCGCGCTCAAACGTTTTGGGGTTGATCGTCCGGAGGAGATCTACGAGGTTCTTGAAGCGGACGAGATACCGGCTGACGTGACTCGGGGGCGCGCCGCTCCTGAGCCGACTTTGGGCGGCGAAACAGCGGAGCGTTCGTCGGCGCCAAAGCTGACGCGAGATGGCGCGGGCGGCGGCTTCTGTGGCGAGTGTGGCGGCTCAATTGATTCAGGTACTTCTTTCTGCGGCCATTGCGGTCAGCCGATCATTGAGGTGATCACAGATCCCGAGCTTGGCGAGGTGGCGGTGGTTCGACGCTCCAGTGTCGTTCGGCAGCTTGGTGCGGTGCTTGGCCGTGGCCTGCGACTCCTTCTCCGCGACCGGCGGAATCTTCTGATCATGTTTGGGCAGGTACCGCTGATCGCGCTGCTGATCATCGGCCTGTTTAAGCCTGATGTGCTGGAGAAAACTGGCGGCCGTCCCGGCGATTCGCTCCAGCTGTTGTTCATGCTGGTGACCGCAGCGATCTGGTTTGGATCGATCGGCGCTGCCCGAGAGATCGTCAAGGAGTCTGCGATCTACATGCGCGAAGCCGCTGCCGGCCTGCGCTCGAGTGTCTACCTGGTCGGCAAGTACTTGATCCAGGCGCTCGTAGTGGCGCTACAAACGTCGATCCTGTTCGCTCTCGTGGTCGTCTTCCGCCCAACGGAAGCGACGATCGCGGTTATCGGGTTGTGTCTGGCGATCCTTGTCCTGACCGGGATGGTTGCGGTAGCGATGGGCTTGGTGATCTCTGCCTCAGTACGAACAGAGGAGCAGGCCGCCAGCATACTGCCGCTGGTTCTGATTCCGCAGCTGCTGTTCGCCGGAGCGATCGTTCCGGTCGCGGCGATGAGCGAGCCGGTCGCACGCCTCTCAGCGTTGGCATTCTCGCAGTGGTCTTTCTCAGGGCTTGGGATTGCGCTGGACATGTCGGGGAGGATCTCTGCCGACACCGCTTTCGCCTCGGCGAGCCGCTTTGGGACGGCTTTCTTCGGTCATTCGGTCGGGCTATCGCTGGCGATTCTGTCGCTCTTCGCGCTTGTCTTTCTGCTGTCTACCTGGCTGGTGCTACGCGCCCGGTCGGAGTAGTTGGCCTAAACGTCAGGGCGCTGTGGCAGCTTGCGTGCACGAACCCGCCGGACAGCGTCATCCAGCGCCGAACTCCAGGACTGCATCGCGGATGGCCACGAACTGTTGATCGAGTCCGATCCGGACTGGAAGTTCTGCCAACCCTGTGAGTTGCGATAGTCATCCTCGGCGCCGAACTGCTGATCGGCAAGGCCGACCCCAGCTTGCTCGATCAAGTCGATTGAACCGTCGACTATCGAAACCAGCGCGTCATGCTCGACGGTGACGGCGGCCGGCCGTTGGGCTGACTGCAACCCGTCACGTAGAGCGATCCGCTGTTCGCGCGCCCCGTAGAGGTAGATGTAGGCGTCTTCGTAGGTGCTCCCATCTGAAGAGACTGAGTCCGCCCAGCTTTGGGTTTCCTCGCGCATCCCGGTGTACTGGGAGCCGGCGCCGCGAACCGCGTCGCCGTATTGACTCATCGATGCCAGCTCCATCTCCTTTCTAACCCTCGCGGCGTATAACCGCCGCAACCAAGGACCAATCACTTTCGCCGCAGCTGAGATCGTTGTGTCGAGATGTTTGAGTGGCTGTTCCATCTGCGGTTCCGACGGAAGTATTTCCGCTAACTGAGCAACATCGAGCGAGTCGATCAGTGGCCGCATGGCACCGATCCGCTTTCGTTCGATCGTGGTCTGGCGACGTTTGCTTTTCCACATCGTCAGTTTGCGGTCGCCCATCGTCTGCAGGTCGGCTAATGCCTGTAGGTAGCGTTTCTCGGACTCCAGAACGGCGATCGCTGGCCGCTCGTAATGAAGGTCGTTTGTCCCATCGACAGTGGCGATCGAATCGTTGATCACTGGAATCCCTCGTTCGGCCGCGACGGCCGCCGCACGAATCTGCCGCAGCTTCTTGGCCGAGTTAATGTCGACAGCAGATTCAAGCACCGCTTTACGCGACGCAACCATCGCCTTCCGCACAGTCTCCGACGTAGTGTCAAGCGGCCGCAATATCACGACGAGGACTGCAAGCCCGGCAACGACACTCAGCCCAGCTATGACAGTCAGTCGCCGGAATGCCTGTGGGTTGCGGTAACGCCATGGCGTGCCTTCGGGCGAGACGAAGCCTGACGGAGGTTGATCACTTTGATCACCGGTGCTGCTCTCAGGCTCAGGCTGCGTTTTCTTACCTGACTTAAACTTCACTTTCTGACCATAACTCTTTTGCGAAGAGAGCAACGGTTGGCATTAACGGGTAGTTTTACATCAGTGATAGTGCAGCGTTCCGGCGCGTACTTGTTATGGCCAAACGTAAATCAGCGAGACGTAAACAGAACCGTGCTGGGCGAGCGCCGGTTCCTAAGCAGACGCCGTCGTCGCCGGTCGAAGGCCCGAGTTGTTCTGCGTGTGGTGGCCCGGTCGTTGCGGGGGAGCGGTTCTGTCGAACATGCGGCGCACCTGTCTCAGCAAAGGCGGAGGAGACTAAGCCGCAATCGCCGTCGGCCACAGCGAAGACACCAGGGCCTGATGGGAAGAGCGCCAAGCCACCCGAGGCTGACGCGGCCGCTGCTCCCAGCGCCGTAACGGCGGCAATCAGCTGGCGTCCAAGTCGCCCCGCGCTGTATGCCGGCGCTGCTTTGCTGCTGCTCGCGGTCGCCGCCACCGTCATCGTGCTCAGCAGCGGCAATCAGTCCGACGGCTCGGACGGCACGATGAAAGATCCTTATGCAGGCCTGAGTGAGACAGAGACCGATCCATCAACACCTCCCAAGAAGGCCCCAAACAACGGCAAGCTGCCGAGCAATAGTCGCAGCTCGATGCAGCGACAGGTTAAGTCCGTTATTCGTGAACATCATCAGTTGATCGCGAACGGTGATCTTGCCGGTGCGTTTGCCTTGATGTCCCGCCGCAAGCGAGCGAGGCCGCTCTATGACAACCCAGAGTGCACCAACTCGACCTGCTGGGCTCCAGCGATGGACCCGCTGCGATCCGGGCTAGCCAACCCAGTCCGTCCGTCAGTTCGGATCACGCGACTGTACAAGCGCAGTGGCGTCGCTGAGATCAAGGTCAAACTACCAAGGCCCAACTGCCCGACCGGTTACTGGGAAGGAATCACGTGGGCCAAGTACGAGGGTGGGCGCTGGACCTATGATCCCGGCTGGAAGACCGATGAGACTCAGAGGGCACAGTACGATGGCCCTGGCGACACGCAAGACGCACGGCTTCTTGGCGTTGGGTGCGAGTGAGGTTCGACTCGGCCAACACTAGGGGTGACCGATCATCGCTGGCCTTTGGGTTGATTTTGCTCGTCTCGTGTGGAGGCTTAGTCGGATGCGGCAAACTTAAATCTTCCGACCCCTCACCACTTTCGTCCCCGAGCGTGGCTAATACCAGTGCGCCGACCACGGCCGAAGACTTAGCGGTCCTTCAGAACCACTCAGCACCGATCCGGCTAGTTCAACGTACGCTTCAGCGAGGATCAGATGATGCTCAGGATCGTGGCGTGAAGATTTACGCCGCGGTCAGTGCTGATGGCTGGAAGCGCGCGGCGCAGGTCAACGGTGGCGAGCAACTGCGAATGTGGAGCACAGCGAAGGCCGTCACTGCGACCACCTCTTTGTTGACGGCCCTAGACGAAGGCAAACCGCCGCCGAGCGAGCTTGCCGAAGCGATGCGGGGCGCCATCCAACGCTCGGAGAACTGTCGCCAGCGCAGGGTCGTCCTGTGGCTACAGGAGATGGCGGGCGGCCCGGCTGGCGCTGCCGACGCTGTCCGCTCCACGCTCAGCAGCGCAGGCGCTGACGACGTTGAGATTTCCCAGACGGCGGCGACCCCCGATGCTGAGTGCATCGACTACCTAAACGCTAGTTCCGCAGCGAACCCGCTCGGCCCCAGCCTGCTGCTTGGCACAGCTAAGTGGACGCCGGTTGCAGCATCGACGTTCTCGCTGGCGCTTGCTGCCGGCGAATTCGGATCTGCCGGCCGAAGCGTTTACCGGCTGATGCAGCTGCCCAAGCAGCGCAGCCGTGAGCAGAAGGATCCAACCGCTTACACAGCGGACGTCGCCTGGGGCGCCGGAAAGGCGATGGACGGCCTGAAGCCTGCCTACAAATCTGGCTGGGGCGGCGTTGAGCAGAAGAACTTCATCGCCGGTCAGATCATTGCGCTGCGGGTTAGCGGAGTGAGCTACGGCGTGGCGGTATTTGGCTCCCCAGACGTGCAGCCAGCAAATGATGACCCTGGAAAGACAGCGGTCCCTGCTGCCGTCGAGGAAGTGCTTTCTCTGCTCGCGCCCGTGTTGGCTCCCTGACCTGCTGCGTGGTAGTGGGCTAGCAGAGCCGAGGCGGATTGTGCCGGTAGCGAAACGACAATCAGCACGCCCAGCGTTACCGGCGCGCCGGTAACGACAACGGTGCTGCGCGGCTTAGCTGGCGCCGCCATAATCCAGCGCCGGCTATTCAGGCTCCATCTGCGCCAGCAGCTCGGCGGCGTCGGTCTCTTCGTCGCCGGCTGCCTCGAGCGCGCAGGCCTGCTCGTAGGCGGCGCGCGCTTCGGCGCTTTCGCCGATCGCTTCGCATGCCTTGCCCAGCCAGCACCAGTTCCAGGAACAAGCGGGGGCGATCTGGGCGTAGTAGCGAAGGTGACGGTAAGCCTCGTGGAAGCGGCCGAGTTCGTAAAGCGTGTAGCCGAGCGCGAAGTGCGCCATCCCGTCGCCGGCTTGCAGGCAGAGGCGCCACTGGAAGAGCGCTTCCGCCCCCGTTAGGTCCATCCCCTCGCGGAAGAAGACGCGATTAACGCTCGGCTGCCCTTCAAAGAATGTGGCCGCGGCAATCGCGATCTCGCCGATCGAAGCGTCGTCGAGCCCAAGCTGCGGGGCGTGAAAGCGGGCGCCGTTCCAGATCTCCTCAACGCCTTCGGCCTGCTTTGCGAACTCTGAGAAATCCTGCAGCTTGAAGCCGACCGGGTCACCGCCCGGCTCGTTTAGCAGCAGGCCGAAGTTCTAGCTTAGGCCAACCCAGCAGTCGGACGGCTGGCCATCATCAACGCGCCCAAACTCAAGGCCGCTAAGCCAATCGAGGTCAGGCAGGTAGCTGAGATAGATGCGGGGGAGTGTCTTTGTGGCGATCGTCATATCTATGGAGTCGCTTGCGCGGGCTCGTTTCTGACGCGGGCCGCCGAACGGTCAGTCAGCGAACGCCTGCATTGTGGCGGGCATCACCAGGTTGCAGCGGCGGCAGATGATCTGTTCGCCGTGGAGTCCGGCAGCGTCGATGTCGATGGTCGTTAGGTCGTCGTTTGGCGCCGGGATTCGTTTGATACCGCGGATGCGGTCACGCAGGCCGCGCAGCCGCAGGTGCCGTCGCTCACGCCGAAGTGACGGTTCCATCGAACCGTCGCTCATCAGCGGGCCGCGCATTTCTGTGACGCTGCGGCCGCAGTTTGGGCATATGTGTGTGCTCATTTGGGCCATTGGTTCAGCTACCTGCTTTCGCTCGCCAATTAGTTACAAAGGAGCGCTGCTCGCCCGTCTCCGGCGCGGGTCGGTTGGCGCGGGTCGTGTGGCGGCGCAGCTGGGCTAGCTCGCCGAGGACCTCGCTTGGGTCGTCGCCGCGGCTGATCGCGTAGCAGCCAAGCACCGTCCCGGTGCGGCCGATGCCGCCAGCGCAGTGCACGTAAACGGTTTCGCCATTGGCGGTAGCGATCTCAATCGCCGCGATGATCGCTTCCATCTTCCACGGCGGTGGCACATTTACGTCAAGAATCTCAAAGCGCATGTAGTTCACGGCAACGCCTTGCTCGGCGGCAACCTCGCGCAGTAGCTGGGCGTAGGGCAAGAGCGGCTCGCCTTGGGGGCCGGTCTCGCTCTCCTCGGTGAGGTCGATGAAGGTCGTGACGCCGGTATCGAGCAGCGCGGTCAATGCTGCGCGCGCCTCGGCTTCATCCAGCGAGCCGGGGTAGGGGCCGGCCAGGAGCAGGCCGGGGATTGCCCAGAAGCTGTCGTTGGGGAGGGCGGCGGGCTGGTCGCCGCTTTCGCCGTCCAGTTCGCGAAGCGCTTCCTCGATTTCCTCCACGGAATCAAAGTCAACGCCCTCAAATTGGCCCGCCGCCATGACCTCTAACGCACTCACCTTGTGCCCGTTCGAGTCTGGACCGAGCGCGTCGGCTTTCTTGATGTAGTCCAGTTGTTCTTTGCTCAAAGCCATAGCGAGCTACTTATCCCGCTGCTTCTTGAACGCCTCGGCCGCCTCCGCGCTCAGGAACGTAAACGTCGTCTCATCCTCGTTCGGTTCGGCCTTATTGAACCTCGGGTTCGCCGCCAGCCGCTCCTCTAGTTCGTCGATGGTAATTCGCTTCGACGGATCGGCGGCGCGATCCGCGTCCTCTTCGGGGTTCTTGTCAGTGTTTTCGTCGTTTGGTTCTGTCATCTCACTGCTTTGGTCGCAGTGGGGTGGGGGAAACTGACGAAATCAGGCTGCCGCGATTATCTGCGAAGCCTCCAGCAGCGCTTCAGGCAATGGGTTTCTGAGCCGCCATGTGATCTGCATCGGCCGGTTACCTTCATCGGAGACGTAGTCCACGTTCCCAAGGCAGGTGAACGGTGCACCCTTACGGCCGTTTCGCCTGGTGTTCTCCTCACGCACGAAGAGCACGACGTTAGTTCCATCAGAACGTTGTTGCCGGTAGCGAAGTCCGGTCGGGCTTTCGTTGTGGGTCGCGTTTTGGGACTCCCAATGAAACAAAGAGTCCGATAGCGCGTAGTCGCGGTACATCGTTGTGGGAGAGAAGGTGCGCGAGGATTTGCGCAGTGTCACAAAAAATATGTCGGTCTTAATCTCGGGCAGCCAGCGGACGCCCTCGCGGTTGGTTGATGGCTTACCCGCGGTGCCATCGCCATAGGCCAGCAAGATCTCAGCGCGCGTGTACTGCGCGTGTAGCGCGAGCGGCGTTTCACCGCCTGGGCTCATCGGCAGCCCTAGGCGCTCGCTGCGAACGTCAAGCGCGTGGAATAGCTCGCAGAGCTCGGCCCGGACGCTTGCGTGAATCCACAGCCGCTTGACCGCGGCCGCAAGTGTGTCGCCCTTGTTGGCCGCGCCAACCCCGGCGGCCAGCATCTCCAACATTCGCGTCTGGCGAGCACTCAGTTCTGAAAGTTCAGGCGGGGTTGGGGATGACAGAGATTCGATGTAGAAGCTGGTTCGCTCCGGGTCGTCAATGTGGTCGAGCCGTCCGACGTTCTTCAGTAGCGCATCTTCACCGTCGAGTGGATCTCCTGCCGGCAACCCTGCGTCGCGCCGCAGTCTCGTCCAGGAGCGATCGTTGTTGCGGTAGATCTCGTGTGCGCTTCGGCCGGTCTGCTCTAGCCACGTATCGAGGTCAACATCGCCGAGATCGCGAAGCTCATCCACCAGGTTGGCCCACTGCGTGCTGGCCGCGGCCGCTTCCAAGTTCGCCATCACGATCTCTTCGCTCTTGCGGTCAAGGAGCAGTGAGCAGCCGGAAGGAAGGAACGGAAAGCCTTCCTTTGCTTGAGTGGCGAGCGGTCCGTTACTGCGATCGACCAGCGCCCGCAGGCGTTCCTCGAAGCGGAACCGCTTGTTGTGTTGCCCGATTAAGTCGATCACCGTTAGGTAAGCCTTGCCCTCGCTAAGGCGCAGGCCGCGGCCGATCTGCTGCGCGAATACCGTTGCTGACTGCGTCGGGCGAAGCAGCAGGACAGTGTCAACGTTCGGCACGTCCACGCCTTCTCCAAGTACGTCCACGCTGAAAACGCAGCGCAGCGTTCCCTGCTGCAGTTGGCTAAGCGCAGCTCGGCGCTCGGCGTCCGGCGTTTTGCCGCTGACAGCGATGCTTTTAATCCCCAGCTTCGTGAACTCAGCCGCCATGAACTCGGCGTGAGCGACCGATACGCAAAAGCCGAGCGCTCTCATCGTTGCGGGTTGCGGGTGCCAGCGCTCGATCGCCTCGGCCGTCCGCCGGGCGCGGACATGGTTCCCGGTTACAACCGCGTCGAGCTCGCTTGTGTCGTAGCCGCCGGATTTCCATGTGATTTGGGTTAGGTCGGTGTCGTCGGCGACGCCGAAGTACTGGAAGGGGGATAGGTAGCCGCGGTCGATTGCTTCCCACACGCGCAGCTCAACCGCGATCCGGCCGCCAAACCAGCTCGTCACATCTTTGCCGTCCATCCGCTCAGGGGTGCCGGTTAACCCGAGTAATTCGCCCGGCTCGATGTGGTCAAGAAGCGCCGTGTAGCTAGGTGCTTGTGCGTGGTGGAACTCGTCGATGATCACAACATCAAACTCTCCCGGGTCAAGCTTGGCGATCGTTTCTTTCTTTAGCGACTGGACCATCGCGAATACGTGCTTTCCTGTCTGCGACACCTGGCCACTGCCGTGAATGTCACCGAAATCGGGGTCTTTGAGAACGGCGGCAAAGGTTGCGCGGCTCTGCTGGAGAATCTGCTCACGGTGAGCGACAAACAGAACGCTCAGGCGCCTCCCTGCGCGGTCACAAAGCGCTTTGTAGTCGAGCGCAGCAACGACGGTCTTGCCGGTGCCTGTGGCAGCGACAACGAGGTTTCGGTGGCGGTCGTGACGGTCGCGCTGGACCATTAGGTCCTCCAGCATTCGGCGTTGGTGCGGGTAGGCGGTCACTGTCAGGCCAGTGAAGGTGCTGGCGGCCGGCCCCTTCTTCGAGCTCCGTTGACGCGCCAGCGCTGCCTCAAGCCGCTTCGCGTCGCGCGCCGCGATGAACTCCTCGAAAGCGTCGTCCTCCCAGTAAGTGTCGAAGGTTGCGTGCATTCGCTCGATCACACTGGCGGCTTCGGCCTGGGCAAGGCGGACGTTCCACTCCAGCCCGGCGTGGAGTGCTTGGTGTGACAGGTTCGAGGAGCCAACGAACGCGGTGCTGAGCCCTCGCGGACGATGAAGGATCCATGCTTTCGCATGTAGCTTTGTGCGCTGAGCGTCGAACGCAACTCGAACCTCGGCGCCAGCTTCCTGCAGAGCAGTTACGGCCTTTAGGTCGGTGACCCCCATGTAAGTAGTCGTGATGATCCGCACTCGCCCGCCGCGCTCGACGACGCCTCTCACCTGTTCGAGAATTGTGGTGACGCCGCTCCAGATAACGAACGCGCAGATCAGGTCTACCTCAACCGCACTCTGTAGTTCAGATCTGAGCTGTGACGCGAGCGATGGTTGGTTGCGGTCATTTACCAGCAGCTCGTTAACGGTCAGTGGAACCTGCGGTCGATCGGGCAGTACTGGCTGACTGAGCCCATCGGCGGCTTCGCGGATCCCAGTCAGCAGCGTTGCCGGTTTCACGAGCGAGTGACGCTCGAGGAAGTCAGCGACTTTTGCTGGACTGAGTTCCACAACCAGCTTCTCAGCCAGTTCGTTTACTAGTGCTGCTTCGTCTGATTCAGGGTTAGCCTTTGCGACGCCCAACCACTCATCGACCATCTTCGTCGCGTGCCGTAGCGCTAGGGGTTGAAGTTCTTCGGGGCTCAGCGTCGAGCGCTCGACCTGCGCTGGACCGAGCTCGTCGAGGTATCGCTCCAGCGCGTCGGTGATCAGCTCCTCGCGGAGGCCAGGTACGAGTGAGTCATCCATTTTTAGGGACGCTACCGCTCAGTTGCGCTGCGTTGCGGCGAGTTCTCCCCACTAACCGCCCGCAACCAACACAACACAGCCCAAGTCGCCTCCAGATCCTCCTGGTTGTAAGCACAGATGTCGGCCACGATCTCGTCGCGGCGCGCCATGTCCTCGGTTTCGACCGCTTCGATGTAGGCGGCGATTGAGTCGTCGCCTTTTGTTACCTCCTCGGCGCTGCGGCTGAAGCCGGTTA
>Ga0209491_10009139_pt1 | contig 12261 bp, 12 predicted proteins | sample BON02_FD_187213 | JGI IMG/M metagenome (GOLD analysis project Ga0209491, IMG submission 187213) | Freshwater microbial communities from Lake Bonney liftoff mats and glacier meltwater in Antarctica - BON-02 (SPAdes) (version 2) | ecosystem: Environmental > Aquatic > Freshwater > Ice > Glacier... | reverse complement strand
CACACACACCCCCCCCCCCCCACACACACACACATGCACACACACAGGCACACACACACACGTACACGCTCACACTTACGCAGTCTTTTGAGTCTCTCTCTGTGCGCGCAGTCTAATTCTCTGCCACCATCCCCTCCCCCTCTCCTGCCTCCCTACATCAGTCCCTCTCTCCATCAGTCTTTGAGTCCATCCCATCCACCGTCGCTCATCCCCCCGTTCACTCTCTGCCTCCCTCCCTGCCTGCCTCCCATCCTTCCTACCTTCCTCGCCCGCACAATGTCAACCTTACTCCCTTGCTGGCCATCCCTCTTCATCATTCGCTCTCCCATCAAGAATGGGCAACTGGTACCACACAACAACTAAAATATGCGTTGACAATATTGCGGTGATTGCACAATACCTGCTGGCAGCCCATGCAACAGCGACCCAGCAGCTGTTAATGCCGACATAAAGCACTGATGCACTGGGTTGTGCCACAACCATTCATGCATATGCGCAAAGGGAGACACACCACGCGCAATGTTCTGGCAGACATCATTGCTGCAGACTGATGAACAGCGCATGTGCAGACCATGTGACGCTGAGCAGCCCAATACTCACCGTCTGGATGCATATGCATCTGATGTTGTGAGGTACACGATGGATTGTCAACTCTGAATGAGCGTAGGCGCATCTGCAGTGCGCCATGATGTGTTTTTGCTAGAAATCATGACCCCATCAAAAAAGGACAACGTCCTGATCAAACAACCCAGAGTGGAAGGACTTTGCAATGCCCGCACCAGTACATCGTGCTGGGCAAGGGGACCTCTTGCTGCAGTCCACTACAGAGAAGCTTGACCCCTCTGTTCGGTCAGATCATGTTGAACAAAGGCATTGACACGATCGGTCAACAACTCGGGACACTGCATTCGTAGCAGCCTGGGGGCCCAGTTGATGATGGGGGCATGTACAAGGCCAAACCAGATCGAGTGGCCGGCCCGTCTGCTGGCTCTCATACCAGTGAATACTGTTCAGGCGTTTCTGCAGTACTTCAGCGCCGCCGAGAAATATATGAATCGCAAGAACAGCAATGGGCTGAGGAACTCAGGCATTTCATGGGGATGATGCCTGAAGCCTGGGCATTCCGCCGTGGTCAGGCACTACTCGTGGTTCCTACATGGCGCCACACGGCTCCCGATCTCGCGTGGGGTTTTTTTGCACTCCAATCAAAGGACAAGGAGGGAGAGAAAAGTTTATTATAAGACAATCACCAATAGGGGGAAAACATGATTATGGTGGTGAAAACTCCTGGATCTCAGATGGGCTCCCCAGCAGAAGCAGAACGAGGAGCAGAGGCGAGGCGAGGTGGGGCGTGGAGAAAATGTGAGTTTGCGATTTGGTGGTACAAAATATTTTTAATTTAAGAGAGAGAGAGAGAGAGAGAGAGAGAGAGAGAGAGAGAGAGAGAGAGAGAGAGAGAGAGAGAGAGAGAGAGATTTAAGAGTGTTTATTAAGGAGTAACCTCAGCGAGAGGAGTAAGAAGCATTAAAATCGAAAGACACCCAGTTCGCAGATGTTAAGCTCCCCAAATGTCTAGTTAGGAACACGGAGGCAAACTGGGCGAATCGAGAAATACCCTGGCAATTGATGTGAAAAGGTTCACAGAACGGGTTCGTGGAGAGATTACTGACTCATCAACACTGTGCACACCGTTCAAGAAATCAGAACTGAGTGGCCCCTGAATGAGAATGACAAAACCCTCGATCAGGGTGAGAAAGAAATCATGCAGACTCCAAGAAAGGGGGGGGGGGGATAAATGTCGACAAGACCATTAGTAAAAACTGGGACCCTGAAAAAATCAAAATGCGAACCAGTCTGGGTATTATCCTCCCCCTAGAAAGTGGCCCATTAGAAAGGTGGTACCAGTACTTTCACCTGGGCGCAAGGAAAAGGATCTTGGTGGAGAGGGAGAAAGAAATCAACAGAGCATGCATCGGTCTGCGCGCACCCATCAGAGCATGCATCAGCCCGCAGCAGAGCATACATTGGCCCACGCATCAGCAGAGGATGCATCAGCCCGCACGATTTGGGGGCACAGGGCGAGGGCGAGAGTGCATGACACAGAAAACGCACACACCCGGCAGGTCAATACAGCGAATGCGTGCATGTGCATTGCACGGGGGAGACATACACCTTACAGGTGTGGCAGATCCTCAGCGTGGCCGGGCTTGATCCTCGGCTGGTCTCAGCGTGGTCAGGATCGCTAAAAATGATGTAAAACACGGTTCACGCACGCACTGATGCAAACATGGAACCGTGCTTTTACACAGCCACGCGGGCCAGAGAGACTGCTTCGCGCGTTCATTCAGCGTGGCTGTGGGCCCGCACAGTCGGCCCTTGAAGCACATCGCATCTCCATCTTCTCTCCATCTTCCACTGTTCGTTTTTTTTTAATTTAAGAGTGTTTATTAAGGAGTAACCTCAGCGAGAGGAGTAAGCAACATTAAAATCGAAAGACACCCAGTTCGCAGCTGTTAAACTCCCCAAATGTCAATCGTTTTTTGAATTTGGGATGTTCCTCGCGTGAAAAGAACAAATTCTTCAAAACTGGATGGTCCTCCAGGGCAAGTGAAAGGGGTGAAATCTGAAGTGGGTGAAATCTGCAAGTGGGTAAAATCTGCAAGTGGGTGAAATTTTCAAGTAGGTGAAATATACAAGTAGGTGAAATCTGTCAGTGGGTGAAACCAGAGTGCACAGAATTGTTGGTGAAAATTTATTTTTTCCTGTACAGCGGGTGAAAGAGAACAGTGGGTCCAAATGACGTGTAGGTGAACACAGACAACGCTAATCATCAGAGTCATAATACAAGACAAGTACAAGTAGTTGAAATCTACAAGTAGGTGAAATCTACAAGTAGGTGAAATCTGCAAGTGGTGACTGGGTGGAATCTGAAAGTTGGTGAAATCTGCAAGTTGGTGAAATCTGCAAGTTGGTGAAATCTTCAACAGTGGGGATGATGGACTGGGGCAAAAATCCGGCCGAGCCCACAGGTGAGTGTGGGCTCAGACTCGAAATTGTCAGGTGAAAACTTGGTGAAATCTACAAGTAGAAAAAATCTGTAAGTGGGTGAAATGGGAAAAAGAAGTGGGTGACAACGAAATCTACAAGTAATTGAAATCTGCAAGTGGGTGAAGCACAAAAAATAAGCGGGTGAAAACGAAATCTACAAGTAGGTGAAATCTGCAAGTGGGTGAAATCCGCAAATGGGTGATAAAAATAGTGGGTGAAAACGACACATTTGAAAAAGGAAACGGGTAAAAATGTCAAATTTCACCCACTTTCAACAAAAATGGAACAAATTCACCCACCTTTTCGTAATGTCTACAAATTCACCCACTACTCATCCCGTTTTCATCCACTTCAGAGGTTGTTTTTGCTGATGAAGGAGAGGAAATAGAAACTTGATGTTTATAATAACTTTACATCTGCAGTTCTTAACCAAGAAGACAACAGCAGGGATCTTCTGGGGAAACATTGGCAAGACAAGACCGTTTCAGACCGGTCCAAAAGACGTCTTCCACAAAGCATTGGTTACCGATTTCCCTGTGCCAAGCTCCTCAAACTCTGGGGTATCAGGGAGAATGATGACTGAAGGCTCTGCAAACAACTTCATCCGAACGAAAAACACAACGGCGGGAAAATGGCAGGAATATGAACCCTATTTCGGGACATGATCTCCGTAGCCCGCGGCCGGAGCGGACATGGATCGGGTGGCCCGGGATTGGTCCTGCACCAGCACAGATGAGCGGGTGTAGTCTGGGTGGCGCGCTGTCGTGATGGTGTGATGAGCTGCGCAGACAGGGAGAAGGGTGGAGCTTCCTGGCTTCAAGTTGGGCTTCTCGCGAAGTCGCTGCCACGCCGTCGTTCCAGATGTGCTTGCGTGTGTGCATATGTACATGTCGTATGTGTGTGTATATATATGTGTATGTATATATATGTACAAACATGTACATATGTATATATATGCATGTGTATATGTATATGTATACGTATGCATGTATATACATGTGTATATGTATGTGCTTGCATATTTGTGCATATGTTGTGAGTCTCAGTAGCGACGTGTTGGCGTGTGGTGCAGTGTCATCGATGTGCATGCGTGTTTGTGTGCATATGTATGCGTATGCATATGTGAGTATGCATATATATATGTGCATTTTTTTGGCAGTGAGTGTTGCGTGCACTTTGGAACAGGTGTTCTGGGCACTGGTGCATGTGCAGACGTATACTTTATACAAGTGTTTGTTGGACATCAACGTACACATCTGCGACACACTCGCTGCAGAGTGTGCACATATGTGTAAGTGCATATATATATGTATGCTCATGCATATGTATATGAATACGTATGTGCGTCTATGATATTGCATGAGGCGTTGAGGTGTCGTTGTTGAGATTTTCTATCTGTGTATAGGTGTGCATATACATGCATATGTATATGTGTGTACATGTATGCGTGTATGTGTGCATGTGCATATGTTTGTATATGTAGGTATGTATGTGTGTCTGTGTATATGTATGCATATACATATATATACACACGCGTGTGGGTGTACATATGCACTCGTGTAGGTGCATTTTTGTTTATTTGTACTGTCCAATCTCTCTACTACATGCATGTGTATCACAGGTGTTTGTTTAACGCCTGCATGCGTGTGTAGGAGGGGATTGGAAGTGGATCTTTTTTTCATGGTTTGCACTTGTTGTTGGCGTAGGAGGCTATGTTTGGGCATGGGTAGAGATAGGGGTTTTTGTGGTGCATATTTCTCAATTTTTGCGGGTGTTAGGGTGGTGGGTGGGTGCGCGCTTGTATACGTGCGTGCACACACACAAACTACTTGGGTACTTCAGACAAAGATTTGTGCATTTATTTGTCCAAATTGATACTTTTTTCAGAAGCAATATAAACTCTTTTTGGGTGAAAAAAAGAATACCCCAAAAGTTAGAGGACCTTCTTAATTTTTAGTCAGCAATTTCATCCGCGTGACCGTCCTCGTGATCAATTGTCTGTACTAATTTTCTTGGTTAGTAATGTACTCACTACCAAAAAATAATTTCTTTTAATATTGGCTCAACTATCCGAATGACAGTATGACCAAATAATATGTACCAAATACTTTATGTCAACAATACGCATTCTTTTTGTATTTTTGTTTTGCTACGCGAACTCAATTTTTTTGATTTTTCAGGTTTTGATTTACTGCACGTACTCTACGTTTCTTGTTGTACAATGAGACTTGTATCATGAAAATCAGTCTACTTAAAAAAAATCAAACATATTTTTTGCTGCACGAACTCGACCGTTCCAGAAAAAATATGTTTACCATGAACCTTACTCAAGTTGTCAAAAAAATATTTCATATTTTATTGCACGAACTCGAGCGTTGGAAGAAACAGTTGTAAAAACATCAAGTAAGCTGACCAAATAATAAGTACCATGAAATTAAGTCAACAACAGAAGGACAAAAATTGATTTTACTGCACGAACTCGACTTTTCTCATACAAATCAAGGCATGTTCAGTACCATGAACATAGGTCACCAAAAACCACGAACAATTTTTTTACTGCACGAACTCAAAAGTCTACAAATCAACCGATACCTTGCAATAGCATTGATCGTCATGTATGCAAATTTATCGGGTGATCCACTGTTGGACTTCCTGTGCGTGAAATCCACAAATGGGAGAAATATGGTGTCCTTGAGGTGTATACCAATCAACGACATACCAGCGTGATCACATCTCAATAATCGTAAAATATCAAGACGACCGAACATTGGAATATTGCAAATTCAAGAGACTGGGACCATTCAAGTGAATGCCAATTTGGGTTCCGAGTCTATACAATGTATCTACACAAGACAATACTCCAAAAAAATTCACTTCACGAATTATTTAGTATATAATACTATGAATGAATGACAGTTGATGAATCTATTACTACGACAATACCTGTAGTACTAATAATGTTTTTGAATTTCTATTGTAGAATCCGGGAGTTTTCCGGAAGACAACCCGGATTGTCAGCATTTTGTGAAGAAACACCCTGCTCCAGGGTTTTGCTTCAACTTTCCAAGAAGCCTAGAGGACCCCATGTCGCGCTGGTAAGGATAGCCTGCGTACTGGCATTGGTCGTCGCGAACGGGCTATAAAAATCCAGGTGGGCTGACGCATAAACGCACATGCATGGGCTGCCAATGACATGAAGGCTGTTGCCGGAGCTGTCGTATCAAAACAATGTTCGGGCCAAATTGCTGAGCTTCACGGATTTTTGTTGCTTGGTCGTCGTAGCAACTGCTGACACTGCAGGCCTGCTTCTTGCACTGGCGTATAGGTGTGTGTAAGTGCACATACGTACATACATATGGCAGTGTCGTTCTCCCTGGAAAGTAAAATTCCACACACACACACATACACACACACACACACACACACGCACACACAAACGCACACATAAACGCACACACACAAAAACACACACTCACGCGCACATGCACTCACACACACATAAACAAACACACACTGACGTACACACACACACACACACAAGCACACGCACACAATCACACACACACACACACACACACAAATTTCATCACAAAAATTTCGGTAGAACGAGAAATTGTGGACATTCAAAAAGGCTGTGATACAAGGCTTTCGAGCATGATGAAGCTTCAATAAATGTAGCTGCATGATAAGAGATATGCAAACTTGAGCCTTGTGAAATTTGCCTAATGTATGTTTGACATCGTTGGCACTCACACTCACATACATGTTCTTGCCGTCATCTATATGCACACAATTGCTTAGCAAGTCGAATTCGTGCAATATGTCCACGTATTCTTTGTGAAAATTCATAAAATCTGGTAGAACAAAAAATTACAGTCCAAAAGGCTATGATGCAAGGCTTTCGAGCATGATGCAGCTACAATAATTGTAGCTGCATAATAAGAGATATGCATAATAAAGCATTGTAGAGTACGCTTATTATACTGTAGACATCATGGGCACTCACAATCATATTTATGTTCTTGCCATCATCTATATGCAAACCAATGCTTCGCTAGTCGACTTCGTGCAATATGTCCCCATATTATTTTGAGAATCCAAAACATCCGTACAACGAGAAATTGTTGACGTTCAAAAGGGCTGTGATGCAAAGTTTTGGAGTATGATGAAGCTACAAGAATTCTAACTGCAAAAATTATGCAAACTATAGCCTTGTGAAATTTGCTTATTATGTTGGTCACATGATGAGTACTCGTATGCATATGTATGTTCTTGCAATCAATTACATGCACACAAACGCTTAGCAAGTCGAGTTCGTGTAATATGTCCACGTATTCTTTGTAGAATTCTCTTTGTGGAAGAGTTGAGTTCGTGCAATAATTCCACGAGGTGCCCGAAGTTCGCTTGTCTTATACTTTCCCGCATACAGAATGCTTTTGCGGTTTTCTTTGCGGGTTTCTTTACGGAGTTTGCACGTGACCAGACCTGTAGTAATGTCAAAATCGTCATGGACTGTTCTTCTGTTTTTGACATGGTTATTTGTACTCCTATCTTTCGGGGGAGTCCTTTTTGTACTCATAAAACGAGTCTATGGTGCAAATACAAAAAGGTATCAAAATACACTAAAAGTTCGCATAAATCACCCTCTTGACGTGAGCCCAGGTGTAGGACGGACACCTGGAGTGCCGGAAGAATCCAGATCGACTCAAGCGCACTATACATGTAGACCGTATATGTGTACACAGTACATTTGTCTATATATATGCTGGGCTGCAGGTTTTGATGATCTGGGCTGACTGCTTTTTTTCTTTTAACATGTCTTTTCTTTTGAGAAAAGTAGAAGATCTGACGACAATCAGTAAACCACAGTCACTCACTTCGATGAGAATAAAAGACTGCACCTTGAGAGATCCAAACAAAACTACTACATTATTTCTTTACAAGCAATAATAAAAGCAATCTTCATTCTTAACCGAAAAGACTACAGCAGGGATCTTCTGGGGAAACATCGGCAAGACAAGACCGTTCCAGACCGGTCCAAAAGACGCCTTCCACAAAGCATCAGTTACCACTTTCCCTGTGCCAAGCTCCTCAAACTCTGGGGTATCCTGGAGAATGATGACTAAAGGCTCTGCAAACGACTACATTTGTGACGCCGTGGCCAGAAAGCCTCGGCCATATCCAAGCCCAATGCCTGGTTCTCCAAAAACCTTGAATTGCGGTGCATCACGGCATATGGCGCGAGTAACTCACAGCCATTAACAGGACCTCCATAGAGACACATGATGACGATGAGAAGAAATGGTATTCAAGTTTCCTGTCAGATGTTAGCGAGGCCACCCACGATGAATGGACTGTTCGCAAAGTCCTCGTACATCTAGGGTTGTTTTCTGGGATAAAACGTCCAAATGAGGAGATCGCCACACAAAACATCTTCTTGACGGCGGAGGAGATCACCACCTTCCAGGGCCGAAGACCAGATAGATTGGCCTTTGACGCAAAGGGTAAACAGTGCGTCTTTCAGGAATTCACTCGCACAATGAACTCGGTGTCATCCTCGGATGAGAAGGACTGGCCAGAACAGAAAGAACTTGAGAAGAATGAGAGATACGGCCTGCACCACTACTTTATCAACCATCTTAGCGCCCTTACAGTGCGACCCTGGAATTGCTCACAAATCAACTTCACTGTTGGAGCATGCGCTCTCTTAGGAAGATCTAATTTCAAGAAAGACTTCACTTTCTGGGGGTGACGAATTCCAAAGCCAGAGACAAAATCCAAGGTTTATGGTGTCAAGAATGCTAGCCCTGTCTGATATTAATTTCAAGCTTTTTAATGTCTCTATCCTTCGCAGCCCTGAATGCGCCTTAAGGGTGGACCTGAACCCCTCGAAAAAGAAATTCACGAGATCTTAGGTTCGAAACGTCATGATCGATTTTCAGACCCTTTTTTTGATCCAGTACAAAATACCACTTTGGTTTGATTTTCGTTTCTGCCTCGCCTTTGCAATTTCTGTAAGGCCCCGCAGGACATGCGAAAGTTCCCGCAGAAGTGTCAGAAGATAGCCGGGTGTTAAGAGTGCGCCGTTTATGTTTCCCGACCTCCAATCGCCTCGACACCTGGCTTATCCCCTCCGGAACGACCCGGTCTAGACAATATTACGAGTCAACCATTCTGACGCAACGTGCCCCTGTACCACCTGTTGAGGTGACTACTTCCACTTTGTCACGCTCTTTTTGTTAGAAAAGACAAGACAAAGTACTAGAAGCGGTGGTACAGGGGCACGTTGCGTCAGACCATGGTTGACTCGTGATATTGTCTAGACCGGGTCTTTCCAGAGGGGATGAGCCAGGTGTCGAGGCGATTGGAGGTCGGGAACCATAAACGGCGCACTCTTAACACCCGGCTATCTTCTGGCACTTCTGCGGGAACTTTCGCATGTCCCGCGGGCCCTTACATAAATTATTGTTCAGAAGCAGATACGAAAAAAGAACCTGACACGTTTATTTTACCAGTTCAAAAAAAGGGTTGGAAAATCGATCATAACGTTTCGAACCTAAGATCTCGTGAATTTCTTTTGCAGGGGTCACGGTTCAGGTCCACCGACAGGGTTGGATATTGTTGAAAACAAGGTTCAAAAACGATGGCCGCAGCTTTGCCGGGTGCTACGTAGGTCTCTTTTCACAACAAATTTTGTCGAATTCTCTTGAATCTGTGTAGTAATAATTTGTTTGATTTTATCATGAATGACTTGAACATGCAACGAATAAAATCCCCCATGGGAAGAATGATAATTCCGAACCTGTTTTCGAACCCGTTCTCGGTCCATGGATGATGAACGTGCGGAATGAATTTTTTCATATCATGTCCCAGATGGTCCCCCTGATAGAATTGTAAGCGGGGAAATCGAGAAATAGCTGCATTGCAATTGGTAATGGTATACTCGTGATCATGGCATTATGAAATACATTTCCAAGGTTTCCCCATCCTGACACCAATGCAATCGCTCAAAAACTAAATGATATACCGTTTTGTATTTGTATAGCTTGCAAGGCCGTGGGATATAAATGTTACAGACTCGTGCGAATATACAGCCGCCCGTTCTTTTTATTCTTTTATAACTCCCATACCAATATATGTTTCAAATTCACGCTTCGAGATCAAATTCTGGGTCCAAATAGATACGAAATCCTTCAAGTAATGTTCCAATGGCGCAGTTGGGCAGCCCTCGTGATGTTCACCTGCACGTCCGCAGGTCGTATCCTATAGATGTCATGGATTGGAAAGGATATGTATTGTATCTTCAATAAGAGCTTTTTGCACATTGTGAATTTTGGTTCTGGCGTCACGAACAGAGATTTTTTTTTCCATACAGCCCTGAGTAAAATTGAACAGGCGGTCAAATCTCGGCAAGAAAAACAAACCTTATTAGATGCCTTAGACTTAGTAAAGTTTTTGAGTTGGTGAATTAATGTTGTTGAGGTTGAGACTCCTGGCAATCTAGTCGAACAAGAGAGGCATTTGGCCGATCAAGAGAGTCATTTGGCCCGAGTATCTAGTCCATCAAGAGAGTCGTTTGGTCTGAGTATCTAATCAGACAAGAGAGGCATTTGACCTGAGTATCTAGTCCAACAAGAGAGGCATTTGGCCCGAGTATCTAGGTGATCAAGAAAGACATTTGGCCCAAGTATCTAGTTGATCAAGACAGAAATTTGGCCCGAGTATCTAGTTGATCAAGAGAGGCATTTGGCCCGAGTATCTATTTGATCACGAGAGGCATTTGGCCCGAGTATGTAGTCCATCAAGAGAGGCATTTGGGTCCATCAACAGAGGCATTTGGCCTGAGTATCTAGTCGATCATGAAAGGCATTTGGCCCGAAAATCCAGTTGATCAAGAGAAACATTTGACCCGAGCATCTAGTTGATCAAGAGAGACATTGGGCCCGAGTATCTAGTCAATCAAAAAAGGCATTTGGGCCGAGTATGTCGTCAATCAATAGAGACATTTGGCCCGGCCCGAGTATCTATTTGATCAAGAGAGGCATTTGGCCCGAGCACCTAGTCCAAAGAGAGAGGCATTTTGCCCGAGAATCCAGCTGATCAAGAGAGGTGAACGGCGGTGCAAGTCTCGGCAAGAAAGACAAACCCACGGAATCTCGCCCAACAATAGGCCTATCTGCAGTATCCTACTCCTGGAGTTTTCAGTCAGTCACCGATGGATTTTTGTACAAATGTATAATTTTTGAAGATGTGTGTTAGTGATCAAATGACAGTATGTTTCTGGGGTCCTATGTGGTTAACCGGGTGCTCGCCATCCGCTTAGTCCATCTGCTTAGTCCAGTGATTGAAGGGTATTCTACACCAAAGAAAGAGAGAAAGAAAGTACTCACCGAATTCTTAATCAAGAAGCCTTGAAGGACACAGAGGAGAGGTTGTCTTTGTATATGCGTATTCACATGTGTGAGCAGTGAATTCAGATAGATTCATACATAGACAGATAAATAAATGTATACATACATATATATGAAAAAAAATATATGTACATATGTATACATGTATATGTGTATGTATGTATACAAATATAAACATGTATGTATATACATATATGTATACATATGTATACATGAATATACATATATATATATATACATATGCATATATGAATACATTGAACCTACATATATACGTGCACATACATTTTTGGCGCAACTATATATGTATATACATATTCATAGGCATAAACTGAGGAATAAAATCTTATTTCAAATCCTCAGATTTTATCATATTCCTCAATTTCATGAATAGGATGTGCCAAATCCCATTCGACCGTTACCGTGACCAGCTTCAACTTGAAACTGTTAAAAACGGCAGGTGGGACTTTGAAATAACTAAGATAGATTGCATAATAGTACTCTCACTGATCCATAAGAGTCGGGAGTTACAAGTGGGGTCAGGGGAGTGGGGCGGAATATTCTTTCATGAATAATGAGGCAGCGTAGGAGCAGCTCATCCATATACATATATGCATATACATATAGATTCATAGATATATATATGCATATGTACATATGTATATATATATACATACACACATATATGTATATATATATATACATATATATATATATACATATATATATATACACATATATGTATATATATATATATATATATATATATATATATATATATATATATATATATATATATATA
>Ga0209491_10009138_pt1 | contig 12261 bp, 9 predicted proteins | sample BON02_FD_187213 | JGI IMG/M metagenome (GOLD analysis project Ga0209491, IMG submission 187213) | Freshwater microbial communities from Lake Bonney liftoff mats and glacier meltwater in Antarctica - BON-02 (SPAdes) (version 2) | ecosystem: Environmental > Aquatic > Freshwater > Ice > Glacier... | reverse complement strand
ACTATAGAAAGTGTAGATGTACTGAAAGATGCCAGTGCAGCAGCAGTCTATGGATCTCAGGCAACAAATGGCGTAGTTATTTTCACTACCAAAAAAGGAGCTTTCGGAAAGCCACAGATCTCTGTGAGTTCACGCGTAGGTATAGTAACAGGAGCCAGAAGGCAGGAAACTTACAAAGGCGGAGATGAAGTTTTGAATTGGCTCACAGATATGAATGAGTCGATTACAAACACCATTACTGATCCTTGGACTAGATTCCGCGACTATTATAGCATAGAGCCACAGTATCAGCAAGAATGGCTAGCTGCCAACGGTATTCCAGGGGAAACAGATCCTGATGTAATAAATACAGCTAGAGTGAACAACTTCGGGTTTTTGGATAATGAATTGGAAAATTTTCAAAATGGTGTTCAATATGATTGGCAAGATTTCTTGTTTCACACGGGAGTTCGTCAAGATTACGATATGAGTATATCAGGGAGATCAGAAAGGGTAGCTTATTATTACTCAATAGGCTATAGTGACAGAGAATCTGTACAAATAGGAGATACGTTTAAGACGATCACTTCCCGACTGAATCTTGATGTGAACATAGCGGAGTTTATAAGTGTAGGGGCAAATGCTCAGTTTACTTTTCAGGATGAAGGTAATCAGGCAATAAGTAATGGGAGCTATAGGGTATTTTCTCCCTATGATCAGCCATGGAAGAATGGAGCGCCAAGAACCAGAGAGAATTTGAATGACCAAAGTGCAGGATCAAACATTAGTAATCCATACCAGAGTCCCTCTTGGAATACCAGAAGATATACGAGGTTTATGATTAACCCTACTATTTATGCTTCGTTTACTTTGCCTTATGGCTTTTCCTTACGTACGGATTATACGCCTCGATTTGACTACCGAAAGAGGTTTGATTTCGATGGAAGCGGCAATCCACAAAGAGCCGTTGACGATGCGGAAAGAAGATACAATGATTCCTTTTCTTGGCAGTCAAATACCATTTTGAATTGGAGTAAGGCTTTTGGAGAACACAGCCTAAATTTCACAGGCTTATATAATGCAGAGCAAAATAGCAATTGGGAGACCAGAGCAAGGACAAATAATTTTTCTCCTACTGCTGCTCTAGGGTATCACGCATTACAATTGGGCTTAAACCCAAATCTAAATTCGTATGATGAAGTGAATTCTAGAACAGGATTGATGGGGAGAGTTAATTATTCCTATGGAGACCGTTTCAATGTCTCGGCTTCTATAAGAAGAGATGGATATTCTCGCTTTGGTAAAGAAAACCTCTATGCCAATTTCCCTTCAGTTTCAGCAGCTTGGACGCTTTCCAATGAAAATTTCATGAGTAATGCAAAAGCAATCAGCTATTTGAAGCTGAGGTTGAGCTACGGTGTGAACGGCAATAGTAGTGGATTGAACGATTATAATGCCTATGCCCAATTAAGTAACGGGCTATACCTAAATTATGATGGAGGATATATAGCTACTCCATATACAGAAATCAACAGAATAGCCAACCCTTCTCTTTCTTGGGAAAGAACAGGAGCATTTAATGTTGGAGTTGACTATGGCTTTTTTGCTGGTCGCTTGAGCGGTTCATTGGATATCTATAAATCAGAAACAAAGGATTTGCTGCTGGATCAAAAGCTACCCGATCTTACGGGATTTGGTTCGATAAAGACAAATGTTGGGAATTTGGAAAATCAAGGATTTGACCTCGGTATCAAAACCATAAATTTTTCCACACCTAATTTCATGTGGAGAACAACATTTAACGTCACCTATGCTATAAATAAGATTACCACATTAGGCAATAACCCTATAGAGTCTCTCGATAGTGAGGGGAATGTGGTGTTAAGAGAACCTGATGATCTTCAAAACGGATGGTTTATAGGAGAGAACAAGGACATAATTTGGGATTGGGATTTGAACGGTGTCTATCAGATCGGAGAAGAGGCTGAGGCAGCAGAATATGGACTGTATCCAGGTGATTTCAGATTCGTGGATCAGGATGGTGATGGTGATATCGATGTGGATGATAAAGTATTCTTAGGCTTAAGAAACAATCCTTGGTACATGACCTTGAGAAATGATTTCGAATGGAAAGGGTTGGACTTAGGTCTTGTCTTCCTTGCTAAGCTAGGGTATAAGGGAGGTTCATCTGAGCCATTTAATAATTCACAGCAGTATATTAAAAACCATAATTGGTACACAATACCTTATTGGACACCGCTCAATGGAGAAAATAATTTTGCAAGAATTAATTCTATCAATCTAGGCGGAGGAAATAAATGGCTGAACAGATCATACTTGAGACTTCAAAATGTATCTGTAGGATATAGTCTTCCGCCAAATATCTTGCAAAAGATGAATGCTAGCAATGTAAGATTAGCACTGAACATTGAAAATGTAGCTGTATTTACTGGATGGATCAAAGGGTTGGGAGATCCAGAATCTTCCAGAGAAATGCCTAGGACTTATTCATTAAGTTTGGATTTTACTTTCTAAGTAATTGTTTAACAGATGTTTGAGATATTGAATTTTAAATAGAAAAAGATGAAAAATAAATATATAAAGAATGGAATCCTTGCGGCAGTGATCTTATTAGGATCAGTGTCATGCAGTGATGATTTTCTTGACGAAAAGCCGTTGTCTTTCCTAAGTCCTGAAAACACATTTAAGGATGCGGCAGGATTGCAGACGGCTCTAGATGCTTCTCTTAGAGGGGTGATGAGTCAATGGAACGGTGATACTAGAGAACTTATGTTCAATAGTAATATGAGCGACGCATCAGTTGTGTCGGCTACAGATAAGCCGGATGCATTTGTTGATTTGCGGACTTATGCCACTCCTACTAATAGTAGAAATAATGATGCAGGACGTACCCGTTCATTTTATGCAGACAATTATGACCACATCAAAAAAGCCAATACGGTAATTGATTATATCGATATACCCGATTGGAATGGCGGAATGGAAAATGCAGAAAGAAATCATTTGCTAGGCTCAGCCTATTTTCTTAGAGCATTTTTCTACATGCAGCTTACCATGGATTTTGGAAATGTTGCCTTTCCTCTCAACGTAGTTTCGGAGTCCAGAAGAGACTTTAAAGTATTCCATATGCAGGGAATATGGGAGCAGATGATTGTAGATCTTGAGTTTGCTGTGAAGAATGTAAGGCCAAAAAGCGAATTGGCTATTGGTCAAGCTCCAAAAGATGCTGTAAGAATGCTTCTCGCTAAATATTACATGCTGGATAAGCGTTTTTCTGATGCAGAGGCTCTTATGGATGATGTGATTAATGGCGGCGAATCGCGCTTGTTCACGGATGCGATGATCCCAGCGGGGGTTACGCAAGTAGAGGTAGCAAATACCAATAATCCAAATACCGGCAATCCTTTACCTGGGAGAAGTGGATTTGCTTCTGCTGATGCTGTCAATTATTTGCACATGGACAAAGGAGCTCAAAAAACCAGTAATCCTGAAGGAATATGGCTGGTGGTGAATGAGCCATTTGTACTGGGAAGTCAAGGACGATCAGCGAGAATTAGGGCATGGGGTCCAAACTTTGTAAGTACCAATCTAGGGATTTGGGAGCCTGGTACAACTAGAACAGGAACGGATACGCAGCAATCCACCAGTGATGCAAGAGGTAGAATGATGAAAAAGTGGGGAAGAAGCCAAGGCTTTGCACGTCCGACCAATTACTCTCAATATGATATCTGGAACTTCAATGGGAAAATAGATGAGCAAGATTATCGCCATAAAGACTTAAACTGGTTTGAAATGGAGGATCTTGTATATGACAATCCTTCGCTCAAGGATTCTGACAGTCCATACTACTTAAAACCATTACAATTGTATGACGACAATGGGAAACTTACCTGCCAGGATACGATTAGATGCTGGTTTGGGTATCCACGATATAAATTCTATTCAGTCAATCAGGAGGATCGACCTGACAGACAAGACGGTGGAAAGATGGACATGTATATTATGCGGATTGCAGAGGCTTATTTGATAAGAGCTGAAGCTAGATTTTGGCAGGATAACTTGGCCGGGACAGCAGCAGATATTAATACTATCCGCGAAAGAGCAAATTCATTAGAGATGTATTCAGTTGGAGATATTGCTAGGGAGGGAATAGGTGCCGTGCTGGATGAGCGAAACAGAGAACTATTTGGAGAGGAATATCGCCATGATGAATTGGTAAGAATATCTGTGATTCTAGCCAGAACTGGAAAAGCAGCCTATAACGGTAAATCGTATGCTATCACAGGGGAAGATATCGAGAAATCGTTGTCTGGTAGTAGCTTTTATTACGATAGGATGATGGAGAAAAATTCATTCTTCAGAGACGAGGTGCCGTGGGCTACCTATAGCACGACAAGATATACGATGGATCCAAAGCATGTTTTTTGGCCTGTTTACCAACCATATATTGTGGGTAATGTGGAAGCGGTTTTGAATCAGACAACTGGGTATAATGGAGCAGCGCAGAATATTGAGCCACTTACTCACATTGTTCAGCAGCCTGGAGCACCAAATATAGATCCAATGAAAGCAATTGAAGGAGATTAGTTATATTTCTAAGAATCAATTCAATTAAATTCAATTCAAATCCATAAAACCGAATACAATGAGTAAGGAATCATCGAGAAGAACCTTTATTAAAAAAACCGCTATTGCAGGTACCGCAGCGCTCGTGCTACCTACCATTATTCCCGCTTCAGCTTTTGGAGCAAATGACAGAATTAATGCGGCTGTGCTGGGAATCAATGGTCGAGGAAAAAGCCATATCCAGGGCTTTATGGCTCAAAAGGATGTCCAAGTCACGACACTTTGCGATCCGGATATGAATCTGTTGAGGCAAGGACAAAAAACCTTTAAAGATAAATATGGTGCTGATGTAGCATTGGAGCAGGATCTCAGACGTGTGATGGAAAATAAGGATATTGACGTGGTGAGTCTTGCCACGCCAAACCACTGGCACGCATTGGCGACGATCTGGGCTTGTCAAGCAGGTAAGGATGTATATGTAGAAAAGCCTGGCTCGCATAATATTTCAGAAGGTCGTAGGATGATAGAAGCGGCAACTAAGTATGACCGTATTGTTCAGCACGGTGTTCAGCTACGTAGCTCTCCTGCTGTCCAAGAGGCAATAGAATTAATGAAAGATGGTTATATCGGAAGAGTATATATGGCCCGTGGTCTAGTTTTTAGAATGCGTGGAGATATTGGCGATAAGGGTCTTTCTCCTGTTCCGGAGGGTTTGGATTATGATATGTGGACGGGCCCAGCTCCAAAAGCTCCGTTTACTCATAATCTAGTGCATTACAATTGGCACTGGCACTGGGATTATGGAAACGGTGATGTAGGTAATCAAGGTATTCACGAAACTGATTTGTGTATGTGGGGACTCGACGTTGGATTTCCTACCAAAATCACTTCCATGGGAGGAAAATATCTTTGGAATGATAGCAAGGAAGTGCCAGAAGTATTGACGTCTATCTATAACTATCCTGAGGAAAATAAAATCATCCAATTTGAAGTTCGCCCTTGGTACACCAACTCAGAAGATGGAGCCTCGGTGGGCAATATATTTTATGGAGACAAGGGATATTTAGTCGTAGATGGCTATGATAAGTTTAAGACCTACTTGGGAAATGACCGTACTCCGGGAAAATCCGGAGATGATGGAGCAGCAGCAGCATCAGGCATGGACAGAGGAGCAGGTGGTACAGATGGACACTTTACCAATTTCATTGAGGCAGTACGGAAGCATGATAAATCTATCCTAAACGGACCGGTAGAAACAGCGCATCTCTCCTCGGGATTGGCTCATCTGGGTAACATCGCTTATAGACTGGGACGAGTTTTAGATTTTGATCCAAAATCAGAGACTTTTGTAAATGACCCTGAGGCAGATAAAATGCTAACTCGTGATTACCGACCTGGTTTCGAAGTGCCTGCTAAAATCTAGAAGACTGGAGATTTAACAGCAAATTAGTAGTTTAAATGAAGCCTGTCAGGATAAGATTCCTGACAGGCTTTCATTTTTTAACGTCTAAAATCAGGATTCATTTACTTAAAAGACAGCAGAATACCGAAGAGCTTAGCTTTAATAGTTGTACTAATCATAGCTGGTAATTCTATGGTTTTTGGCCAAGAAGTAGACAAACCAGAAATGGAAATAAAGGTCGACGAAGCAGAGAAGAAAGCAGAGGTACTCAGCGGAACAAAACTTTTGATTCCTTACATCTATCTTGATGACTTGTCATTCCGGTCAAAAAGTGATTCATCAAATTAGTTAGAAGATACTCATAAGGATTCTCCGCATTGATGGGGAACCCAAGAGTTTCTAAACAGGATTGTTTTGGTTCAACAGAAGAGCTCAAATGGTCGTTTGCGTGTTTCTGCCAGATATCTGGATGAAAAGTTATCGACCGATGAAGTTCCCGCACACAGCTTTGACCGAATTGAGAAACTTCAACCAGGCGAAATTGCTGAAATCGATATTGCTCTTTTTCCTATTGGAATGCTCTTTTACTCTGGTGAGCAAGTGCGATTGGCGATCAGCTCGAAAAATGATTTGGGCGCGATCATGCCTGGAACTACTAGTTATGTTCCAGAGAACAAGGGGCATCACATTATTCACACAGGTGGAAAACATGCTTTGTATCTACATATTCCTCTGAAGTCGAATAAATCTTTAGCCTGAGGTATATGAGTTAATCCATAGATCGCCAGAGTCAGATGTTATAAGGAGCCAAAACGTCCGCTTACTCACTTGTTGGTTCAGCAGACGCTATGTTTTAGTCCTCAGGTTTAATCTTTCTTAGGATACATTGTACTAAAAATTGCGATCTTCTCGAATTAGGGAGACGAGGGGAGTTGGTGAAAATTACCTTTCATTCTGGATTTACTATCCTGTAGCAAAATTAGTAGTAGCTAAAACCACCTGGAAATCGGTGGGATTTAGTAACTCATTTATTTAAAGTATGAAATGACAAGCACTTTTGATATAGCAGATTTAATATGGACAAAAACACAACTACTCACAGTCAAATCAAAGACTGCTATCCTCTAGGAGAGAGAAATCTGTCAGCAAATTTATTTCATCAATAAAGGATGTGGCCGAGTGTCTGTTAACAAGGAAGGAAAGGGTTTTACCATTCAGTTTTTTCTGGAAGGAGGTGCGGTTACAGTTTTGGGAAGTTTTCTTTATCACACTCCCAGTGGATTTTCAATTGAGACCATTGAAGATTTTAAATTTAGTATGTTATCAAAGAGAGATTTTGAACTTTTGCTCAAAAATCAACACGATTTTAGAGATTGGTTTTTACCAGTGTGGGGCGCGGAAATTGATTGCACTTTTCAACAGGCTTTTAACAATTATGGTCAATACCCCACAAGAACGATATGCCAAATTGATGGAAGAGCAACCGGAATTAATCCAAAGAATCCCTCAGCATTTTATTACTTCCTATCTCGGGATCACGAAAGTTTCCTTAAGCCGGATCAGAAAAAGAAAGACGAATTAATTAACAAGTGTTATCGTCTCACCTTTTTGCAAGGGCTTACTTTGGGCGAAATGATTTAAATGAATATAACTGCTTGCTATGTTGCACGTAGGTTCTTGATATCAATGGCTGAAGTTCTATCGAGGCAATTCCCCCTTCTTAAGAGGGTTATGGGGATTTATTTTCTAACAGAATACCTTCAACATTCTAAGGAGATTACTTCCATTTTTACGAAAAACGTTAGTGATAATGAAGGGAGCAGCGTTATTCATTTAGCACCAGAGATAATTATAAGACGGGAGGAGGCCGTGGCAGCGAGCCTGAGATTGCTCCCCATATAGGCACTACATACTGTATAATCCATTACCTTTGCGCATCTTTTTAAGGATAAATACCTTACCATGAAACAAGAATTCAACTTACAATTGAGCCCTGAAGAGGCTTATGACCCTGTCATATTTCAGGAAGTAGTACGGAAAAAAGCTGGACTTCCCGCAGATTCCAGCGATTCTGTGGCCAGACAAGTCAAGCGCTCTATAGATGCTCGCGGAAGAAATGTGAAGATAAACGTACAGGCTGAGCTTTTTGTCAAGGAAACTCCTCCAGCGCTTCTTGATCATCAACCCGAATACAAGAATGTTGGTAACGAAGACCCTATCCTTATTGTAGGAGCTGGGCCAGCAGGACTTTTTGCAGCATTACGTGCGATAGAGTTAGGAGTGAAGCCCATTGTGATTGAGCGTGGCAAGGATGTCAGATCCCGCCGTCGAGATGTTGCAGCAATCAACAAGAATCATGTGGTAAACCCAGATTCCAATTACTGTTTTGGGGAAGGCGGAGCAGGTACCTATTCGGATGGAAAGCTATACACTAGATCTAAAAAGCGTGGAGATATTCGAAGAATCATGGAGATTCTTGTAGCACATGGTGCTACGGAGGAGATTCTGGTAGATGCACATCCTCATATTGGCACAAACAAACTCCCTAAACTCGTGGAGGAACTTCGGGAAAGTATTAGGAAATTTGGAGGGGAGGTTCTGTTCGAAACTAGAGTTGAAGATTTTCTTTTGGAAGGAAATGAAATCAAAGGGGTAGTAACTCAGCATGGTGACAAAATCACGGGGATAGGTGTAATACTGGCTACAGGCCACTCAGCTAGGGATATTTTTCATTTGCTTCACAAAAAGGAGATTACTATAGAAGCGAAGCCTTTTGCACTTGGTGTGAGAATTGAGCATAGCCAAAATCTCATTGATAGTATCCAATATCATTGTGAGTTGGACCGTGGACCATATCTTCCTGCTTCTGCCTATTCGTTAGTTCATCAGACTGAATTTAATAAAAAGCAACGTGGAGTTTTCAGTTTTTGTATGTGCCCCGGTGGGTTTATCGTTCCATCCTCTACTACTCCAGGAGAATTAGTTGTGAATGGAATGAGTCCAAGTCGTCGGGATGGGAAGTTTGCCAATTCCGGAATTGTGGCTTCGGTGGAGTTAGAAGATTTGCCAGAATACCAAAAGTTTGGCCCTTTGGCAGCCATGGAGTTTCAGGCGGATATTGAGAAAAAAGCTTGGGAAGCTGGAGGTAAAACACAAGCTGCTCCTGCCCAACGTATGATTGATTTTGTAGATAGAAAGGTGAGTTCAAGCTTGCTTGATACATCTTATCAACCCGGTCTGAACTCTGTAGAAATGAGAAATGTATTGCCTGATTTTATTTCACAACGATTGGCTGTGGCTTTCAAGACCTTTGGACAAAAAATGAAAGGCTATTACACCAATGAGTCTCAGTTGATCGGACTTGAAAGCAGAACTTCTTCGCCCGTTAGAATTCCTCGCGATCGAGAATCTTTTGAACATGTTCAGATCAAGCGACTTTACCCTTGCGGAGAAGGTGCAGGATATGCCGGTGGTATTGTCTCTGCAGCAATGGACGGTGAAAGATGTGCTGAGCGTTTGATTGAAGCTTATGTAAAGTGATTTATCAAGTGGCACATGCACTCCATATCCCAAGAACTAGCTTATTTGCTAATGGATATTGCTCATGGAAAGATTAAAATAAACGATTGGCTAACGTCCCATAGGATCGAATTTTTGTAACATGGGCGCAACCTTTAAAAAAGAAGAGGTAGCATGACACATGCTACCTCTTCTTGGTTTAACTTATTTTTAATCTTATCCAACCCAAGCTGACCAAGGAATCCTGCTAAGAATAAGAACAAGTCCAATAGCGTACATCATATAGATGCTTCTGAATCTAGCACGTGATGCACCTGGCTTTTTCGCTCTTATGTAGCCGATACTGATCAATACAATCGCAATAATATTGATCAGAGGATGCTCGAGGGCAATCAGTCTAGCTGCTGGATCAGACATCGCTGAACCTGATTTCAGCATCTCCAAACCCAATGGACTGATAAAATAAAGGATCAAGCCAACCAGTAACTGGATATGGCAAATAATAAATGCGATCAAGCCAATTTTTCTATCCTTCTCCGTGAACTCACGATTCTTCAGCGAGCCGATAAACATGTAAATAATTACCACTACCAAAGCAAGCAATGCCAGATAAGCGATTCCTGAATGAAGATGTTGAATTCCTGTGTACATGATGTTTTTTTATTAGTAAACGAAAATAGGGTAAAAGACTTTAACTCTTACCTGTAAACTATGATTTTACTCTACAAAAAGCACCAAGCCTTTGAGATATTCAGTTTCTGGGTGGAAAATATTGATAGGATGATCAGCTGGCTGAGTTACTTGATGTAAGATTTTCACCTTCCTACCACATTCAAGAGCTGCAGCAGTGACGGTATTACGGAAAAGTGCTTTGTCCACCACTTGACTGCAGGAGAACGTAAAAAGAATCCCTCCTGATTTGATTTTTTTCAAAGCCTCAGCATTTAGACGCTTGTAAGCTTGAACGGCATTGTGTCTTGCTTTTAGGTTTTTGGCAAAAGCAGGTGGATCGAGCACGATTACATCATAATCATCACCGATTTCACGAATGTATTTGACCACGTCGGCAACTTTTGATTCATGTTTCCCTGCGATTTCAGGATTGAGTAGAATGTTTTCCTCGGTGAGTTCTATGGCTTTATTAGAGATATCTACGGAGTGGACTTCTGATGCTCCTACTTTCAATGCCAAAACAGAAAAACCACCTGAATAACAAAAGGTATTCAATACTTTTTTACCCTTGGAATAGGAAGCTAACAACTTTCTGCTTTCTCGCTGATCGATGAAAAAGCCTGTTTTCTGGCCTTTCTCCCAGTCGATTTTATAGGTTGCTCCATATTCTTGGACTAGGTCGGTCTTTGGTGCACCGAGAATCCATTCATTGGAAGCAGTGTCCAGATTCTTCGGTAAAGTCTCTGCACTTTTGTCATATACGCCTGAGATCTGATCTCCATAGGCTGCCTTGATAGCCAATGCAATTTCTTTCAGATGCTTATGCATACCAATTTGATGCGCCTGAATCACTGCCGTACCATTATAAAAATCCACAATCAACCCTGGAAGCAAATCGCCTTCACCGTGAATCAATCGATACACATTAGTCTCTTCGTTGTCCGCAAGTCCAAGGCTTTTTCGTAGGGAAAGTGCTGAAGCGAGTTTCTCATTCCAAAAGTCTTGATCGATTTCTCGCTCTTCGAAGGAAATAATCCGAACCATGATGGAGCCTTCGGTAAAATGGCCTATTCCCAAAAACTCCTCTTTTGAAGAGACAACGGTAACCAATTGGCCATTTTTAAGATCGGCGTCTTTTTGGAAAATAGCTCCAGAAAACACCCAGTGATGGCGTCTTTTCAACGAAATCTCTTTGCCGTGCTTGAGTATAATTTTAGGATAGTTCATAGGTGACTTTTAGTTTATATGGGAAAAATAAAGGGAGCGAACGACCTGTTAAAAAAAAGTCATTCGATCCCTTTACGAATTTTGAAGCCCAGGCTCCGATGGCGCTTGTGATCGCCAGGTAGAGGATTATTGCCGTGAGTGGCAGCGAATCGAGTTTACGATTAAGAGTACATCTTCTCTCTCAACGCCTTGACTTCTGCGCTTTCCAAGTAGGCTTCGTAAGGCATTCTTTTGTCGATCGTCCCCTTTGGAGTGAATTCTACAATTCTATTTGCAGTTGACTGCACGAAAGCGTGATCATAGGAAGTCATTAAAACCGTTCCTGGGAATTCAATTATTGCGTTGTTGAATGCAGTGATCGATTCCAAATCCAAGTGATTGGTTGGCTCGTCCATTACCAGAAGGTTTGGATTCTGAAGCATCATCTTGGAGATCATACAGCGGACTTTTTCACCTCCGGAAAGCACGGAGCACTTCTTCAATGATTCCTCACCTGTGAAGAGCATTCTTCCTAGGAAAGTTCTCACGTAAGCCTCTTCCTGATTTCCTGAGAATTGTCTTAACCAATCGATCAAAGAAATGTCGGTTTTGAAATATTCAGAGTTATCATTAGGCAAGTAAGCCTTGTTGATCGTAACTCCCCATTTGAGGCTTCCTTCAGAAGCAGGGATTTCCTCCATGATAGTTTGGAAGAATTTGTTCACCGACTGTTTGGTTTTGGAGATAAAAGCGATTTTGTCGCCTTTGTCCACCATGAGATTTACGTCAGTGAAGTAAGTCACTCCATCAGCTTTCAATTCCAGATTTTCAGTCATGAAAATCTGATCTCCAGCTTCTCTTTCAGGTTTGAACATGATGCCGGGATATTTTCTCAT
>Ga0209491_10009137_pt1 | contig 12261 bp, 18 predicted proteins | sample BON02_FD_187213 | JGI IMG/M metagenome (GOLD analysis project Ga0209491, IMG submission 187213) | Freshwater microbial communities from Lake Bonney liftoff mats and glacier meltwater in Antarctica - BON-02 (SPAdes) (version 2) | ecosystem: Environmental > Aquatic > Freshwater > Ice > Glacier... | reverse complement strand
GAGCAGTCAATAGGCGTCCGGCACACGACCGGCGGAGGCCTCTGCGGAGAGCAGGTGCCGGAGGCTTTTGACTGCGGCGAGGATCGCCGCTTTCAACCGGAGGACAGGGCGCACCGCTTGGGTTGCGGTTCAAAGCTCCGATTCTCGGAGCAGTCAATAGGCGTCCGGCACACGACCGGCGGAGGCCTCTGCGGAGAGCAGGTGCCGGAGGCTTTTGACTGCGGCGAAGATCGCCGCTTTCAATCGGAGGACAGGGCGCACCGCTTGGGTTGCGGTTCAAAGCTCCGATTCTCGGAGCAGTCAATAGGCGTCCGGCACACGACCGGCGGAGGCCTCTGCGGAGAGTAGGTGCCGCAGGCTTTTGACTGCGGCGAGGATCGCCGCTTTCAATCGGAGGACAGGGCGCAACGCTCGGGTTCCGGTTCAAAGCTCCGATTCTCGGAGCAGTCAATAGGCGTCCGCCACACGACCGGCGGAGGCCTCTGCGGAGAGCAGGTGCCGGAGGCTTTTGACTGCGGCGAGGATCGCCGCTTTCAACCGGAGGACAGGGCGCAACGGCTCGGGTTGCGGTTGAAAGCTCCGATTCTCAGAACGTGGTCGGAGGCCACTAACCCATTGATAGTTCCCCTGATTATTCCGGAATCGGGAGACCATCATTTGATTCTTCTTCCGTGACAGGGTCTCTTTGAAAGACCGAGCGCCCGGTCGCATCGATTCGTTCACTGGTGTAACTGAATCCCAAACGATTTCCCTCGCGATCAGTCCCTGAAAATTCCACCGGAAGGCTTTCCAGACGGTGCTCGTCGCTTGTAACGACAATCCGCTTCTCGACACTGAATTCATCCAGATCAAGATCTTTGATATTACCGCTCTTTTGATAAATCGAAAGAGCATCTTCGCTCGGCTCGCTTGTGAAGAAAAACGAGATTTCGGACCGTTCGCCCAATCCGTAGAGGACCGGCTCAAACGACACCCTTGCGCCGACCCAGGCGTGAATTTCTTCCCCGCTCCTGAGATCCGGATATTCCTTACCAATTTCAACGGTGGCCTTCTGGCCGGGAAGAGCCACCACGCTTGGCAGGTCTTCCTCCACTCCGTTGAGACTCTTGCGGAGGGAAAAGCGAACTTGCCGGGGGGTGGCGTTGACCGCCATTTTAACAAGCAAATCGAAGTGAGCGAGATTCCGTGCCCCCGCTTTCACGGTGAGACGACTTGTTGCAGGAAGGAGTTCCCATGACTCTCCCTCGGCAAGGAAGCCCGCTTCCCCGAGCAAGACGGGCAACGGAACTCGCTCAGCTTCCTCTGGTGCTTCTCCGTCTTCGGGAAAAGGCGAATCATCCGACGAGCCACTCGCTGGCTCATCTTGTTTGGAAAGTAAATTGCGCAGAAAGGTCTCGAAGGTGGGAGGCACGGTCCACTCTCGAACGACGGAAGGCCCGTTCGGATTTTGAATCTTCGCAAACACGAAATTCGATCCATCAAATTGAAAACGCTTGTGCGCGAAGAATCCCAACTCCATACAACCCAAAAGCAGATTCCCCTCGAATATGAAGCGGTCGATCGTTTGGTTCACTCCCTCGATTTTCCAATCAAGCGAGAGAGGAGTCTCGCCGGTCTCACGGCAGATCTCCCGATAGCGGGCAAGGATGGCGTCCATTGCTTCGGAAAGTGTCGTATTCTCAAAAGTCATCGCCGGGAGATAGAACTCACCCAAATCCTTCGCCTCATGGGTCGTTTCAGGTTTTTCTCCGCCGGATTTCCGAGGACTCCGCTGTCGCACTTCGCGGAGGGAAGCCTGCGGTCTCGCGGTTGATCCTTGAGAACTCCGATGGGCGGACGGGGTTTGTGTTTCCTGAATCGGCCCTTTTTTAACCACTTGATAACAAGCGACGAAAAGCAGCGCGAAACCGGCGATCAGGAGTGTTTTGGAATGGGTCATGACGGTGAGGGTTGAGGTGAAAAGTCCGCTTCCGGATTTCGAAAGGGAATGGATCGCGAGAGCTTCGAGGCTCGCGAGCGGAGCGGCCCGGGCCCATTCGGCTTGGAGAAGGGTTGCCAGGGTAACCGCCGAATAGGTGATTCCGCGGGCACTCAAAAATTTCCGCAGCTTTTCCAAGGTGCGGCTCAGCGACATCTTGCAGGCCGATTCGCTCTTTCCCAGTTCCTCGGAGATCTCCCGAAATCCCCGCTCATCGAAAAGTCTCGCAAACAAAATCGCCCGCTCGGCGGACTTCAGAGAATCGACCGCTTCCTCCAGAAAAGGCCGCAGCTCGCGAAGCTCCCGCGCATGTTCATCTGAGGTCATCTTGACTTGTGGCTCGGATTGGTAGGAATCGACCCGCCGCCGGTGACGGCCTTTGGAACGGAGGCATTGGGCCGCTTCCCGTTTCGTTGCTTCGTGGAGCCACGCGGCCACCGATTGGTATTTGGAGACGGTCGCCGCTTTCTGCGCCAAGCGGCAAAAAACTCCCTGCGCCACTTCCTCGGCCAAGCCTTCCTCACAAACCCGACGACGGGCCGAATGGAGAACGAAGGATCCATAACGATCCACGACCCGCCGGAAGGCGGACTCGTTTCCGCTGCGGGCGAAGAGAGCAAGGTCGTCGCGGGCATCAGTCATCGTTTGAAAGGAAAGGCATCTACTCTCAAGCTGCCGGATCGGGGCCGAAAGTCACAATTTAAAAATCCTGCGGGAGTCGCCGGTGCCACAAGCAGTGCGACGTTGGCTCTTGGCTCTTGGCGATTAGCTTGGCGCTTCCTTGGCTGATGACTGCTAGGAATTTGCTTTTTTCCTGGGGCGCTTGAGGGTGAGGGTGAAGGGATCGGAGAGGGGGAGAAAGGGGGGTTACGCGTGAGGAAGTATCGATCCAAGCTTACGAGGTCAAGGAAACCGACTAAAAATACCCGGATGAGGTTCCCTATTTCACGACCTCGCCATCCTTGTAAACTGCCTCCCTGACGATTGCGCCGTCTTCGTCATACTCCATGATCTTTCCGTCAGGCACTCCGTCCTTATAGGAAAGCGATAGCTTCAACTTTCCATTCGAATGATAGACCTCGGTGATCCCGTTCAAGCGGTTTCGCTCATAGCGCTTGATATAGACCTTTTTACCTCCATCTGAGACCGCTTCCATTCTCCATTTCCCATCTCCGAGGAATGTGATCGAGACCTGCCCATTACGGTAAGTGCCTTCTGGCGGGGCTTTCACAACCGAAGGTTCTTTTTTCTCTTCGTCGAAGTTGTAGATACGGCCGACCTCTTTCCCGTCAAAATGGAAAACCGTTAGATTCTCAAAACCCAGTTGTCCAAAGGTCGAGCGTTCGTCTCCCTTGGGTCGCAGAGTGCTGAAATTATTCGCCTGCGCCGTCACTTGATGGACGATTTTATCTTCATCCCCCTCTTTGACCACGAAACCGAAGTAGTCGTAGAAATAGGTAATCGTGGGTGGCTCCTCGTCGCTATCATTGCCGCTGCTGCGCGCCGCCTCTTCCTTACTTGACCTAACGAAGTCCGGCTTACCGTGTTTCTCGATAATCTCGGCCAACTTGGGATTCGTGTGACAAGGGGGAGTCGAGGTTTTGATCTGAATGAAAAAACCTCCGCTCAATTGCTTCTGCTGGCGTTTCGAAAAGAACAAGGATTCGATCCTATCATCAGCGTAGCCCTTATCGAAAAATTTCCCATCCAGCAGAATCATCCCACCCAGAGAGCTAAGCTCAGCGACCTGCTCCTCGGCCGACGCTGGCTTCAAGCCCAGAGCTTTCTCCAGTTCCTCATGCTTCCACTTCCCCTCCTCCTTAGGCTTCCCGAAAGCGATGCGGAGACGCGCCTCTCCGGGCTTCACCTCGCCCACTTTTCTGAACCATATCACATACTCCTGTCCTGGCTCAAAGTAGGACCCCTTCAAAGTCTGTAAGGTGCGGAACCTTTCCTTTTCTCCTGCCTTGTCGAGCTCCCCGTAAACCTTGTCCGCCGTCAGCCAATTACTAAACCCTTGTTTCACATCTTCTTCCAGTGGGACGATATACCAGTTCGCCCATCCTTCGGGAGCATTGAAATACCAGATAAAATCCCGATCTCGAATTTCCTCCGGAGCTTTAAAAAAGATACCGTCATAGGTTCCGTCCGAATGTTCCACAACGGTTCCACCCAATTTCAGCGTTACCATCCCGCTACGTTCGTTTTCACCAAGCCGCACATCATCGAGCGCGCTCTTGTTCTCGGCGAGTGCTTTAGCCAGAGATTGCAGCTCCTCCATTTGCCCGTTCGCCAACCCCGACCAACCAAGTGCCAACGCAAATATGAAAATTCTTACCATTCCTATTCTATGTATCGACACTTCCCTGTGGAAAAGCAAAAAAAGCTGTCTGACGACAACTATAATTGAGTTCGACGACAATTAGAAAATGAATTGTTCCACGGCCAAATCGAGAGGTCATCATTCTTTCCCAACACAGCCGATAAGGACCCTCCCTGCGGTTGTGTTGGGAAAGATTGACGACCGGCGAGTGTGTTCCACAGCTGTCGTTGGGGTTCAGTTTTAATTGTCGTTCTACAAAAAGCCGTATTCCGACGTCTGATTCATGTCGGCTTCCTTGTCGAAGTCGGTGAGGCCGGGATGCTTGCCGATCAGGCCGGCCCTGCTCTTCTTGTGTCCTTCCGGAGTCACCAGGAACATCCGGGAGGCGGTTCCGTGATCTGTGCGGAGGCTGCCGTTTTCCTGAACGCGGCGTCCGAACTCGGAGTAGGCGCGGTAATTCGTTTGGCAGTTTGAAGCACCTCGATCCCAGTGCAATTTCATTGCGATTCCTTCAAATCCCTGAGGGACCAAAGTTCTCCCTCAAGCGAACTCAACGCTCCCCGTGGTTTACGGGCTCCGTCTTTACGCTTTGGGCTAAACTGGTCGCGACTTCGCTCAAAAATCGCGTTCACAAAACCCTTCGAGCCAATCACCGCTCCGTCGCTGAAGTAGCGGATTCGACACCTCACCGCTTGTGAAATCTTCAAGTCGCGCTCGCGATCTTTCGAGAGCCGCTCCAGTTCTTTCTCGGCTTTCGGGCGACTCATCCCCTTCCGCGTGCGGACTTTCTTCTGGTCTCCTTCCGGTCCGCGGATTTCCGTTTGCTCCATCCCTTCGGCAATGAGCAGCCTCCGATATTCCTTGCTCACTCCGCCCTGCGACCAACTCCGGGGGCCATTGTCCTTTGGCCTTGCTCTAGGAATCGGTTTATTTTAATAATGTCTTTAACAGGAAAAAATTTTCCCGATACCCCACATGAAAAACATCGCACCCTCACCTCTGTTGCCTCTGTAACCCTGCTCGCTTTCCAACTTACTTCGAATGCCGCTGTGATTAACTTAGCGGACGGAACTGCCGCGCAAAGCTCGCAGCTCGGTGGCTTCGGCGCAGGGAATGCCATCGACAGCACCGTCAATTTCACCCATACGCTCAACAGCGACACCAATCCCACTTGGCAGGTTTTACTGGCCGACTTCGCTGCCTTTGATGTGGTTGAGGCCTTCAACCGGGCGTCCGGCCCCCAGAGACTGACCTCGATTGCTGCCCGAGCCGCTTTCGCGATATCACTATCCAGATCGTCGATTTTTATGGTGATGTGAACACCGATTTTACGGGTGGGGTAGTCACTTTCAGCTCGGCGCTACTCAACCCTGAGAACGTGATTGGTGGAGGCGTCGCTACCAGCGGTGCCATCTCTTTAACGGCTAACCCGGGAGGAGCAGTGGGTAACATGATCCGCATCATCCGCACCCCGGATCCTGATAATTCGGGAACCGGCGGGGCCGGCAACGCCGACGAGGCCTCAGTGCTTTCAATGGATTTCGTGCGCGCCGAAGGGACAATCCCGGAACCGAGCGCCACGCTTTTCGGGCTTTTTGGCTTCCTGCTCGCTTTACGTCGCCGACGTTAGAAACTTGAGGCTGACCGGAGTTTTCAATTCCGGTGAAACTTGCCCAGCATCCTGATCGGGTTGCTGGGCTAATACGCGGGTGGAAGTAGCTCAGAGCTGTTTCCTTGGCTCGTTGCCATTTGGGCGACGCCTTGGTCTGACATCGCATTCTTCCGCTCGGGATCGATTGCGGGACCTAAAGGAGGGATCGACCGCCGCTGTATGGCTCCTCAATCCAGGGCGATGGGAGCGAAAACCAGGGATTCTTATCCGCTCTCTGCGGAGCTGGAAACATCCGGGTCTATGGGAAACGCTGGCACCTGCGCAGGACTCTTGGTCCAATGCGATCCAGTCGCTGGTTTATTGCAGGAGTTTGCCCTTGTGACTCCTACAGTGGGTTCTCAACCACACGGAAGAACAGCTTTTCTTCATCCGGTTCTGGGTTCGGGAACGTTTTGCTCGTGGTCTCGCCCATCGAGTCGATGCTGTCGTCGACATCAGAGGGGAATGCACTCAGATCCAGTCCATAATAGATCGCGTAGGTGCGGTTCTGCTTGGAGTTCCAAGTCAAGGTGATCATCCCAGTGGCCTCATCAAGGGTGATCTCAGTGATTTTGAGGGGACTTCCACCTCCGACGGATTCTTCCGCAGTGACCAGATCCAGCGACAGCACGCTGGCCTCGTCCTGATTGCCAGCTCCACCGCTTCCTGAAAGATCATCATCGCGGGTGCGAATAATGCGGATCATGTTGCCGGCTGCTCCGTCAGCGTTGGCCGTTAAAGAGACCGGGCCGCTGGTAGCGACGCCACCACCGATCACATTTTCGGGATTTAACAAAGCGGATGAATATGTCACCACGCCCCCGGTGAAATCGGTGGTCACGTCGCCATCGAACTGGACGATCTCGATGGTGATGTCGCGGAAACGGCTCGGGCAGCAGTTGAGTGTCCCGTTGGAGGACGCCCGGTTAAATACCTCCACTATCCCAAAGGAATAGGTTTCCGGCAGTAGCACCTGCCAGGTTGGGTTGGCGTCGCTGTTAAGGGTATGGGAGACTAAGGTGCACTAAGGTGCCAGACAAAGTATACCTACGATTCGGATTAGTCATCGTAGTTGCAACGGTTGCCGAGGATCGGAGTGTTTTGAAAATGGGGAAGATTTCACGGTTTTCAAAGTGTTTTGGTCTCAAATCCAGCCTCCTTCGTCGGGTCATTTTCAGAGCGGGCGGGCTGTCACGTCTCCTGCTTTCATGGCCATTTGACCGCGGCTTCGCCTTGCCCTGCGGGCACTCCTCCGGGGTGTCTATCTCCGCTTCGCTTCGATTCACAACATCCGTAATCCGTCGCCTTGCCTTTTCGGGTGGTTGCCTTCCCCCGAGGGGACCCCTTCCACCCGGGCACCATTCCAGTCGGTCGATTCCTCCCTCCTTGCATTCGTCGAGCGGATTACGGAGAGTTGTGTGAAGTCTTGGTCTGTTCGCCTGATTTGAGGATTTGCCTCCTTCGTCGGTGAGAAAAAAAGAGGCTCTCTCGCAGGAGTCGCGCCAGCCCGCACGCAGCTCCGCGCCACCCTCCGGCCCTTGTCGGCATCGCGTCCGTTCCTCACGTCATGCCTTTTCCCGCCACGCTCCGCACCACCGCTCCCGTCATCGAGTTGCGCAAAGCCTCCACACCATGACTCCGCCCAACCACCGGCATCGACCCGGCGAAGAGCGCTCATCGGGAAAGTCGTTTGGCGGGTTCGGACCCTCAAGTCTCGCGCTGCCGCCGGTCGGGTCCGGCCTCAAGTGGAACCTTTTCGACGTCCGACCGCTATTCCACTTGACCCCGGCCCCTCCTCGGCGGCTGTGGTCGTTACGGACTTTGTCCCAAAGTCCTTCGCCAACGAAGGCCCGGAAGATCCGATTTCCACCGGTCGCGGCCGCGCCCGTGGTTCAGGAGCGTCTCGCGCTCTCACCGGCAAGGACGGTCTCGAACATATCAAGAACCTTTTGCTGGCTGCTGCGGGGAAGGCTCGAAACCTGATCGAAGAGCTTGCGGGCGCGACCGGCGGGACCGCCGCGCCGCTTCGGCTTGGCCGCGAGTCCGAGAAGTGAATCCACCGAAACCCCGAGGGCGGAGGCGAGGGCCACGAGTTGGTCAGCCTTGAGGCCGACGCTTTCGCAGGTACGGGAAGTCTGGCAATTTCTCACACTGGAGCAGATCGATACTCAATTTCAAAACCTCCGACCCCTTCTCGGAAAACGACAAAAACTCTGGGACTACCTCCTCCGCACCGCTCGTGAATTGGGAAAACTCTAAGGCCGCAACGCCCATCAAACGGGATGTCCTCCGGGCATGGTTCCAGGAAGATCAGCGGTTTTTTCTAACCGGAGGGAGTGCTCTTGGAATCTTTTACTTTTAAGAGAAGGCCATGACCTGCTCGCGGCAATTCCTGATGCGAGGTCCAAAGACGGCGGCTGGGAGCCGGCGATCGTCTCAATGCTTCTCAATGGAATCGAAATCACAACACTCCCCGAATGGTTGATCCGTGATCTTGAACTCAAAGATTTGCAAGACTTCCTCCAACGACTTCGCCTTGCCACTGCCGAGTTGGCTCTTTCTGAATAGTGAAAAAACCGTTATTCATTGCCTTCGCGTGGTGAGTGAACGTGAAAGCAACCCTAGAAATTCGCCAAAAATGAAATACCCAAAAAAAAGACCCTCTCCCGAAACCGGGAGAAGGCCGATGATTTAAAGATGAGGTGACTACTTGGAACGCACGAGAGTTATTTTGAACTCATCGCCGCCTTCTTCGGCTGTTCCGGTAATTTCGATGGTGTCATCGTCCACCTTGTGATGCTTGAGCTTCATCTTACCTGTCTCGCCATCGGGGCCGACGTAGGCCAGGTCGAGAACGGCATCGGCTCCATCCATGGTCCACTTGCCGATGGACCCACCACCCTTGCTGTTTGCTCCCATCATGAAGACTTCTTCAGTATCCGGGTTGAAACCCATGAGCGAGAGACTCTTGGTTTCGCCCATCGTGGAATTCACTTCGATGAGCTTGTTTTCAAACTTCCAGGCATAGGTGATTTTGAGATTCTCGCCCTTGGTATCGGAATCGACCCAGGTTCCAACGATCCCCCGCCATTTGGCATGATCGAGAGCTTCTCCCAAATCCGCGCCTTGGGCGGGAATGGTCAATCCGGAGATGGCGAGTGCGGTGATACCGGTGAGGGCGAGAATTGAACGGCGGAGTTTCGGGATGTAATTTAACATAGCGGTTTTTTTTGGTTTTACTGACTGAGAAGGGGAGGCATTTGAAGCTACTTTCAGCGAGCCTCCATCTTCAGCTACGCGCGCTTCACCGAATAGGTAACAGCCAAAAATCCGCAGCGAAAGGAGCCGCCGAACGACTCCGGTCCATCATCAGCACCATCGTCGGTTTCATCCCCCTCGCCATCACCAACCCCATGTGGCGACCCCTCTGCCTCTCCGTCATCTTCGGCCTCATGGCCTCCACCATCCTCAGCCTCGTCATCATTCCCTGCCTCCATGTCTTCCTCACTTCATGGACATGGGAAATGGAACCTTCGACGAGAACGGTCTCACCGAAGCACTCACCTCGTTGAACTCTCAAGCGTGAAGAGTAACGCGAAGCCGTCGGTTTCTTTTACCTGTAGCGGACTCAATGCCAGATTCGCGGTGCGAATTTCCTCTACGCCATCACGAATGGGGAGTAGTAAATCTCACATGCACAGGGCGATCTCGATCCCGGTACTGGGCTTCCTGTTTTGTCTCCCATCCTGGGCGACGGAGTTACTTCCGCGCAGCGGGCCGGAAGCAGAGGGAGTCTCTTCCCGGAAGTTGCGGGAATTCGTCGAGACGCGCGACCGTGAGGGCGACGGGGTGCACAGCGTCATGGTGGTTCGCCATGGAAAGGTGATCGCGGAGGGTTGGTGGACGCCCTACACGGCAGAAAGCAATCACGTTTTGTATTCCCTGAGCAAGAGCTTCACCTCGACGGCTATTGGCTTCGCGGTGGCAGAAGGGAAGGTCGACATTTGTCGGTTTCCTCCTTCCTCGCACAGCCGGTTCCGCACAAACCCGGAACACATTTTCGATACAATACCGCAGCGACCTTCATGCTGTCTGCCGTCGTTCAAGAGGTGAGCAGCCAAACGGTGCTTGATTACCTGCTAGGAATTTGCTCTTGGCGGGAGGGCCTTGAAGCCGCCTTTGGACCCACAGCGGAGGGGATACCAGGGGGTTATCTCAACATATCCGCTCCCTCTCTCTATGACGTCAACACCAAGTGCTTCCCCGCGACGCCTACCGTATCCACCTTCCAGTGACTGATTTGTTTGAAGGTTGCTATTGAGGTGTCGCTTAAGATCCGGCATCGTCGCTAGCTGTTATGAAAAAAGATTGTAACATGCACCCGGCAAGAAGGTCGTTTCCTATGACTCAAAGCGTAAAGACGGAGTCCGTAAACCGCGAGGGGCGTTGAGTTCACTGAAGGGAGAACTCTGGTCCCTCCGGGACTTGAAGGAATCGCAATAAAATTGCACTGGGATTAGGGGCGCTTCAAACTGCCAAACGATTTACTGCGCCTACTCCGAGTTCGGGCGCCGCGTTCAGGAAAATGGCAGCCTTGGCACGGATCACGGAACCGCTTCCCAGATGTTCCTGGTCACTCTGGAAGGACACAAAAAGAGCAAAGCCAGCCTGATCGGCAAGCATCCCGAGCTTACCGACCCCGACAAGGAGGGCGACATGAAATTCCACACTGACTTCCGTTCCGTCTACGCCACGCTCCTAGAAAACTGGCTGGAGTTCCCCACGGAGAAAGTCCTGGGCGGGAACTTCAAGAAGTTGGATTTCTTTTAGGGGAGAACGACTGGGGCATCATTCGCGAGCAACCCGGGGTATGGATGCACTGTGTAATTGACCTTCTGCCTGAGCATCACGGATCGACCAGTCCATCTTGTTTGCTTCGGCACTGTTCGGAATGGCGAGCTTTTTGGCATCCCACTCAAGCAGGGTATCGGGATTTCGAATCGCGACCGTTCCGAGGAGGATCGCCTCCGTCATCGGTCCGGTCTGCTCGAAGTAGGATTCGTTCTTCGCCTCGCCCTAGCACCGCGTCGCAGAAATGAGGATAGTGGTTGCGCGGGTCCAGCTTAAGCGACTGTACTTCCTTGAAGGACTCCGCTGGCAAGAGAACGGGCATCTGGCCGTTTGGCAGAATCATGACGCCCTTCGTTCCAATCACCATCGCCGACTCCGGCGGATAGGGTTTCCCCGGGAAGAGAGCCTGCACGTCCTCCGGCGGGTAGATGAGACCATCGAACCGCTCCACCGTGATCTCGTCCTTCTCGGTCATCTTTGTTCCCGGGAAGGTCCACGTGATGTGATCGCTTTGCGGCCAGGTGTCGCCCTGCCGAACCTTGGAGTTTTTCCACGACTCCTGCACCTTCGCGAGAATCGTCTTGGGCGCGGTGAGCCCAGGCGCCTTCCAGGTGGCGTCGAAAACATGACAACCAATGTCGCCCGACCAACCCGTTCCGAAATCAAGCCACGAGCGCCACTTGGCGGGATGGTAGATGTTCGGTGCATAGGGACGCAGCGGAGCCGATCCGGTCCAGAGTTCCCAGTTGAGATGCTCCGGGGCCGTCTGCGGATCCTTCGGTCGCGGACCGACGAAGCGGTAGGACTCGATCGCGCCGGGGCGATTCGAACAGAGCACCACGCGCTTAATCTTTCCAATGAGGCCCGCCTGGATGTGATGAATGAAGGTCCGGTCGCCGAACCCTGAGGCAGCCTGCGTTCCGAGTTGCGTCGTCACGCCGGCCTTGCGCGTCGCTTCGGTGAGGAGACGGACCTCCGCCACATCATGACAGAGCGGCTTCTGGCAATAGAGGTGTTTACCGGCAGGATCTGTTGTTGTCCATTTCAGATTGTCCATTTCAGATTGCCAGACAAGAATGGCACGGACTTAAGCAAAATTGAAATTCTCGTCATTCTGATAATCAACGTGTTACGTCTGTCCGATGCCGCGAAATCATGCTTAAGTCCGTAGCATTCTTGCCAGACAATCTTCAGAGATCGTTGCTCCCAATGGGTTCTTGCTTGCGTTTTTTGAGACAGACAAATTAAAATGGGATCAGGGCTGGGATCTGTAACGATCCGGCGGATTATCGTTGGAGTTCCTATGGCGAAGCGTTGGGTGGTGATCGCGTAACGGGTGCAGGACAAAATAGTTAAGGCGGTTTAGTTGGTCCATTGGAGGTTTTTGCGGCGTTGGGTGGCGAGGATGGGTTTGCGGGCTTGCCAGGCGGCTTCGAAGTTGGGGCCGAGGATCTGGCA
>Ga0209491_10009134_pt1 | contig 12267 bp, 7 predicted proteins | sample BON02_FD_187213 | JGI IMG/M metagenome (GOLD analysis project Ga0209491, IMG submission 187213) | Freshwater microbial communities from Lake Bonney liftoff mats and glacier meltwater in Antarctica - BON-02 (SPAdes) (version 2) | ecosystem: Environmental > Aquatic > Freshwater > Ice > Glacier... | reverse complement strand
TATATATATATACATATATATATATATATATATATATATATATATATATTTTATATATATATATATATATATATATATATATATATACATATATATATATATATATATATATATATATATATATATGTGTATGTATGTATACATATTATATATAACTTCCCCTACGAATCCCTACTTTCCCTCCACTTCTCCCATCTCCCAACCCACCACCAACCCCCGCTCTCAGTACGGATCTTGGGGTGTCTGGTGTTCGGACTGCGGACTGGCTCGTGCGCACTGCTTCGAGCCAGAGAGTGGGGTACGGTATAGACGGCGATTTACTTTTGTTTGTCGGGAGAGCGTTGCCCTTCCCTTTGGTAAGAAAGCGGGTGAGGTCGCGGGGGGGGCGAGCAGCGTCAGCCCCTGTTTCTTCCGGGCTGTGGGGGGGCGGCTTTTATCGCTGACTCATCGGCCATGATATATTTATTTAATTTTGTGATATGATTTCGTTTTAGGGATTTTCTAGTGTTTTGGTAAAGGTGGGTGTATTACGCTAACTATGTCTTGTAGAAGTTGTTTTGAGTTGAAGTAAGGGGATGTAAAGAAGGGTTAGCCCTTCTTTATATCTTTTTAGTCGAAGTATGCGTAGGTTTTTTACCATACTAGATACTAGTTCGTTTCGACAGGTGAGGGGGTTTGTCGCTCATATCTGTGCATCATCGAATAAATTTGTTTTGACCATGTTGCTCCTCACTCAATAGTAGGGTCATCCATGTGCATGTGGCGCGTGGTGCGTGCATGTGCATGATGCATGATAGGAGCCTGCGTGGTTTGTTTCTAGATGATACTCGTAGTTTGGCGGCTGAGGCTGAATGATGGCTGAATTTGCTGAATGAATAGTGGATGATAGTGGTAGTGGGATGCCGTCCGAGTCTACACACATGTTAAACGTGCCCTGCCACAGACATCAGACAGCCTGTGCGCCTAAGTAAATCGAAGCAGCTTTTTCATAATCAGACTTTACTAATTACCTTGGTGCTGTGACTCATAACGAACGACGTTTTTTTTAGTTTCGACTCCTCAATCACTAGTTAGTTCTCTAGTGTTCCGAGTCGTTCCGGGTTTCACGGGTAAATCTAGGCGGATCAATCGCTGGTGATCGGCGTGTCATAATTGAAACCGAAATTTGCTCAGGTACTTGAGCAAAAAAGCGAATTTATCTATATAGCGGCTTATAGCGCTTACTTAGAAGTTACTTAGTAGCTGCACAGGGCGCAGGGCATCACCTTGCTGCTACTTTATACAGCTACACTTTGCACGAATGTGATGGGATGATTGCATTTTTTCTTCCAGATAATGAGTACTAGCGCAAAGTCTCGTCTCGCTATCGCTATGCTACGTCTGTCCTACGTTCAGGGTCAGGGTCATGGTATTAATGCTTAATGCGTTGGGGGTTGAGGTTGAGTTCCTACATCATTTAAAAAAAGGGCGTTTTTACGTATACGCCTTTGGAGGCGGTTTGGGGTTGGATGGACTTTTGGCGCATGGTTTTCTTTGTTTTCAGGGCGGCTCCGGCTCCGGAAGAAAAAGAAGGGGAGCCCGAGGCACGAGGAGCCGAGGAGCCACTTCTGTTTTACTACTCGCCGTCGTGGCAGCGCGGTCGTAGGCCTGCCGGCTAACCGATTTATTCTTTTCCGTCTTACAGGCGGGATGATTGTTTGTCGTGTCGTGCGCGTGCGTGTGCGTGTGCGTGTGCTATCTTATATCTATTATACTATATAGGGTTAGGGGTTAACCCCAGAGAGAACTGTGTGCGTGCGCGCTTGAGCTTGAGAGATGCTCTGCTATAATATCTGTATCCTTGCTGCTAGCTGCTAGCTATTAGCTAGCTAGCTAGCTCTCTCGCTCTCGCTCTCGCATACGCATGCGTACGCATGCGCAAATTGAGCGCCAGGTTTGTCAGTCAGCTGATTTTGAACAAAGCACAAAGCAGTTTAGAAGCTAACACCACTCACCACGGACCACGGACCACGGGAGGGGAATAGTCGCGCGTCGCGCATCTAGGGAATAGGAAATCAGGGTTCAGGGTTGAGGTTGAGGGTTATTGTTTTGTTTGTGTTCACATTCACACAGGAAAAATATCGCCTCCCACGTCAGCATAGTTACCTTCTCCTTCTATTTTCACGACGCCAGCAGTTGAGGGTTGATTTTTGTTTGTGTTCACATTCACACCGGGAAAATATCGCCTCCCGCACGCCAGCAGTCATCTTTTATTTTCACGCCAGCAGTTACTTTTTTCCCACGCCAGCAGTTATTACTACTACTACCTTTGCCTTTATTTACCTTCTATTTTTTCACATCGTCAGCAGTTGAGGGTGTTGTTTTGTTTATTGTGTTCACATATTATTTTCACACCGGGAAAATATCATATCGCCCCCCACGCCCACGCCAGCAGTTGCAGTTACCTTCTATTTTCCTTTCACGCCAGCCAGCAATTACTTTTTATCTATAATATATTTATATAAATATAAGTCCTATGCTTATAATTTTTTCTAACGAAACTCAAAAAAGGTTAACCCTGGGAGCGGAGCGGTTTGTTGGCTAATTCGGTCTGTTTTGTTAGCAAATGTGTTTTGCGGTGTTTTGCGGTGTTTTGCGGTGTTTTGCGAGTGTTTTGCGGGTGTTGTGTATTGTGTGTTGTGGTGTTCTGCGAGTGTTTTTTGAAAAACAGTGTTTTGCGGTGTTTTGCGGATGTTTTGCAATGTTTTGGACGTGTTTTGCGAATGTTTTTTGTATAGACATTTTCTGAGTGATGAGAGAAAGATGCACAGCACCGTATTGTGCTGTTGTATTGCACGAAGCGTATTTTGTTCATTTATTTGTGCGTTTTGTATTTGTATATGTATATACGTTTTGGTCTGTTTTGTGCTGCTGTTTTGAAAACAGTTTTGTGAAAAACGAAAACCGCTAAAAACACGCACATAAAACACCGCAAACACCACAAAACACCGCAAAACACCGCAAAACACTGTTTTTGAAAAAAAATCACAATCCTGCTACGTGACCCCTTGCGGGTACGTGACCCCCCTCCGTAATTTACGCGTATATTGCGTATTGCTATGCTTTCGCGCGCGACAGATCTAGTAGCGTATGTTACCGTATGTTGGGAGAAAACACCGAATGCGCGCAATATGTATTGTGTATTGTGGCTGTATTGTAAGCGTTTTGTGACGTTTTCGAGCGTTTCGCGTGCGTTTCGCAGTGTTTTGCGGCGTAATTTCACAAAACGCGTTTTGTGACTTTTTTGCGGTGTTTTGCGGTGTTTTGCGTTTTGCGTTTTGCGGTGTTTTGCAGATGTTTTGTGAAAAGTGTTTTGTGCAATACAGTCGAATTTTTCTGCTCTTCAAAAAATCCCGCAATACACAAGCGTATTGTGAGTTTTTTGTGTTTTCCAGAGTTTTTCGATGTTTTTCGGGTGTTTTGTGTGTTTTTGTTTTGTGGAAATACTGAATACTGCAAAACACTCGCAAAACACCGCAAAACACCCGCAAAACATCACAAAACACCCGCAAAACACCACAAAACACCACAAAACACATTTGCTAACAAAACAGCCCGAATTTGCTAACAAACCGGCCCTCGCCCGTTAATTAACCCTATAAGCTATAAGCTAACCCTAACTAAGAACAAGAACTCACACGATCGATCCGACCCAGGCGAGCAGGCGAGGCGGCGAGGCGGCCCATTTGTCAAGGCGCCCACGACCCAGGCAAGGCGGCCCGTGATCAAGCCGCAGCCGCAAAGGGGTAACGCGTGGTCCCTCTTATATGGTGTGCTCGTTTCCGGGGAGTGTTAGGCCTTATAGACGTGCAGTTTAGTGAACAACAGGCGGGATACCGAAGGGAGCTCAGCTCGCCATTTTCGCGCGCAATAAGCGTGTTCGCAGCGCTGGCCGCCTTGCGCGCGGTGGCCACGGAGTGCCAGACCCTCGCGGCGGGCTTCAGCGAAGAGGAAGCCGCCGAAGGCCTGACCATCACCGAGAAGCTGCGCGCCCTCTTCGAGCGTCCAGCCTCGGCCTCCACGGTTGTTGCAATGCAGACGCCCGGGCTCCTGACGGACGTGCCGCCGGAGCTCCTGTCCATCATCCTGTCGCAGCTTGACATCTGCGGTCTTGCTTACTTTGCGGCAACCTGCCGCTTGCTTTGGTGCGACGCGCCCACTCCTCCGCCGCCGCTGCCAACGCCGGGTCTGGTGGAGACGGAGCTGCGCCGGCGCGCCGAGGCACGCGGCCTGCACACGGGCTCGTCCCTGCCTGAAGGGACGCTGTCGTGGGTGCCGTACCTGCTGAAGTGCAGCTTCTACGACGCGCTGAGGCGGGAGGCTCCGCTCGCGGTTGGAGATGATCACAGCCTTTTTGTGGACAAGGAAGGCCGTCTGCACCTCGCTTGCCTCCGGCAAGAGATCAAAGCGGGAGGGGTCGGCGAGCCGCTCTTGGGGCACGACTGGGGCTCGGATGCCGGCGCTTCTACTGTTTCCGTCCCGCCCACGCTGGTGCCGTCGATGAAGGACAAGCGCATCATCAGCGTCGCCAGCGGCCGCAGTCACTGCCTCGCGCTCAGTGCCGAGGGCGAGGTCTACTCGTGGGGCGCCAACGCTCACGGCGCGCTCGGCCACGCCGACGGGAGCGTGAGGGCCGGGCCGAGGCGGATCGAGATGTTGGAGGGGGTCGAGAGCATCGCCGCTGGGGTGATCACGAGCGCGGCTGTCGACGATCGCGGACGCCTCTTCACCTGGGGTTGTGCCGCTTGGGGAGAGAAGCCGGCCGGTTTGGGCTACGAGCTCGATCCAGCGACGAAGTTGCAGCTGACTAAGAAGAGGGTCGACGCGCTCTCGGAGGATCGCGTCGTGGGTGTCGCCCTAGGCTATAGCTTAACCCTGGCGGTGACCGACGCCGGCGCGGTCCTTTCCTTTGGGCAAAGCGGGACCGGTGCGCTCGGCCACGGCTTGTCCACGAGCGAGGTGGTGCCCCGGCGGATCGAGGCCCCGGCGGAAACGGGGCGGCGGTTCGTCGCCGTGGCCGCCGGCAATGTTCACTCCCTCGCGCTGACCGAGGAGGGACACGTTTACGGGTGGGGCTACGAGCTCGCCAACGGCCACGGGCAAGGTTGCACGCCGCAGCTGGTGACCGCGTTGGCCGGCGTACGTGTCTTGCTGGTGTACGCACATGAGTGCTCCTCGTCCGCCGTGACGGAGAAGGGCGAGCTCTACACCTGGGGTGAAGCCCCCCTTAACACCTTCCACCTCGGCCACATTGTCGATGCGCCGCAGCCGACGCCGAAGCGGGTGGAGGCGTTGAGCCGTGTCAAGGTTGCGGCAGCGGCGGTCGGTGACAGACACACGCTTGTGGCGGGTGAGGATGGCGTAGTGTGGGGCTTCGGCGAGCGCGTGACCCTCGGTCTTGGCGAGGTGGACGCGCCGCCCGGGGACAGTGAGGGCGAGGACAGCGAGGACGAGGACGAGGGCTGGGTGGTGCAGCCAACTCCGATCCCGAATATACGCGTGCGGACCCTTCCATGAGTAAGTCGCCAGATAGCCAGTAGCACTAGCGATAACGAGAGGCGGGCATGGTGTTGGGTTTTGTTTGTACTGGTTTTGGGGTCTGTTTGTACTTCTATGCTTCTATGCCTTGCGTGTGTGATGGTTTTGGGTACGGGCTCGCACGGGCTGCGACCGGCGACCGGCTCGTGAATACACGAAGATTGCCCATTTCTATTTCTAACGCAAACACGCGGGCCATATGCCATATATGCTCGAGAACACCAATGCACAAGCTCGTTTTTTTTTTTAAGCTAACACCACGGGAGGGGAATATAGTCCCTAGCCATGCATCTACAAATAGGAATCAGGGCTGTTTTGTGTTCACATTCACACCGGGAATATATCGTCTACCACCTATATTTTCGTCCACTCACGCTGATTACTGGCGCCTTTTTTTTTTTTTTTTTTAAATGGTTAATAGAAGAAGCGACACCGACTTAGGCAACACGCTGGCGCCTTTTTCGCTCTTGGGTGGACTGTGGCGCGCTCCTGCGCACGTCTGCGCACGGCGATGAGCGCCGGCTGGCTATTCCTCGCGGCGGCTGGACTTAACGGCCGTGCGCTCTCGCTCGGTGCGCCCATCGGTTCCGGAAGCTTCGGGTCGGTGCACTGGGCCCAGTACGGCGGAAAGCTGTGTGTGGCGAAGCTCTGCAACGGCGAGCGCAGGGCTTCTGCGTTTCTGGAGACAGAGGAGGCGATAAACCGGCTCCTGGTGTCGCGCGGAGGCGACTCACCGCACCTAGCACCGTTCCTAGGGAGTTGTGTGCGCGGCGGGAAGCGCTGCCTAGTCTGGCGGGCGTGCGGGGAGCGCACCCTTGAGGATGTCCTCACCAGCGGCGCCGCTGGCCAGCGCGAGCTGGCAGCCTGCATGTTGGGCTCCCCTGGAGCAGTCGGCGGTTCCACAGCCTCTTTCGCTCTGGGCCATGCCGTGCTGAGTTCACTCCTCGACGGACTCGCTCACCTCCACGCCCATGGCATCGTGCACCGCGACATCAAGCCGGCCAACCTCGTCCTCGACCCCATAGCCAGGGAGCTGGTGAGGATTGCCACGCCATAGGCACAGCCGAATCGCTTCTACTTTTCCTGGCCGCCCATGTCGAGTTTTGTGACAACCATTTCGGATCTCTGCCTTCTCCACAATCCTGGCCGCCCATGCCGAGTTTTATGACCACCATTTCGTATATCTACCCTCTCCAAAATCCACCGCGTGCGCCTGCTGATCCCCGTGCCCCCTCCCTCCTCCAGCGGTTCATCGACTTCGGCTCTGCGTGCGACGTCGCCTCATGGAAAGGCCGCCGCGGCTACTCGGCCCGCCACACGCCCTGCGCCGTGCTCTACTGCCCACCCGAACAGAAGCTCGACTTGCGCTACCCTTTCGCATACGATATCTACTCGGTCGCTCTCGTCTGGCTGCGCACCCTCGTCCCGGTGCGCAACTGCATATCGTATCTCTCTATATATATGGATATGTGCGTGTGTGTGTGTAGATAGATGGATATATATATAGATATGGAGATGGATATAGATATGGCTGCTCAGCTTGCGCGGCGACCCAGCGAATCGAACCGGGCGAGGGGCCCGGCATATGAGCGGCCGGAGGCGCTCTCCTAGGGGCTGCTGGTGCTGCTGGTGTAGCTAACAGCTCTTACTCGGGCGGGGGGGGGGGGGGGGGGGGTGCGCAGGACCGTATTGGCGCCTGAGGACGAGTGGCGCCGGAGCACCACGGAATGTTAGCGGCCAAAATCCCTCCGGCCCTAATTTACCCGTGCCCCGTCAAGATAAAAGCGTACCCCCCCCCGTGCGCCACCGGCTCCAGCCCTCGGCCGCTCTGCGACGCTCTCCGCTGGTTAGAATCCAGCCTGGCCCGCGTGCTGTGTCTACCCCTGTGCCAATCTGGATTCCACTTGGGTCCCAGGCTGGCTTCGAACATCTCTCCTATGATCCTCGCCCTACACATACCGAACCGCATCCCATCTCAGATGCAGTCTACCGATCCCTCCAGGCGCTCGGAGCTCCCTGCCCTCCTTTTTTCTCCTCGCCCTACACATACCACGCGCACGTCCGTGCTGTGTGTGTCTGTGTGTGTCAGTGTTGGTCTGTGTTGGTCTGTGTGTTCGTTTGTTGTGTGTGGGTGACCGGATTTGCAATCGGTCCTCTCCTATCTCAGATAGAATCTTCCCGCGCCCCGCAGGCGCTTGGAGCGTCCGAAGAGGCTCTCTATGTTTCTGTGTTTGTCTCTGTGTTTGTCTGTGTGTTCGTTTGTTATGTGTGTGTGACCGGATATCTCTTATGATCCTATCATATCTCAGACAGAATCTCCCCGCGTCCCGCAGGCGCTCGGAGCGTCCGAAGAGGCTCTCTACTCTTTGCGGCTGCAGCTGCGCGACCACCGCCACTCGCCCACCGACTGGCTGCGCGCCGCGCGCGCCGCAGAGGGATCGGCGCGGCTTCCGGACGGATGGGACGAAACCGTCCTGGGCGACGAAACCTTGCATGGAGACGAAACCGTCCTTAAAGGTGCTCTGCAGCTACTAATTAAACGCTATGGTTAAATTAGCTTTGCTCAGGTACCTGAGCGAGTTTCGACTAAGGGTTTCGTCATTTTGAGTACAGGAAACTCGAAGTCGAATCACGTAGGCGCACAGGGCACCTTTAACGACGAAACCTTGCGTGGAGACGAAACCGTCCTAGGCGACGAAACCTTGCGTGGAGACGAAATCGTCCTGGGTGCGGAACCCGTAGTCGTAGCTGGTGACCCTACGTGTTGGATAGGTATTCACGTATTCCTGTGACGCAGCCACAACAATACGAATACCGTATTCCGCCACGTTGACCCTGTATTAGACAGGAACACGTACATATTCAAGGTTACTGTATTCATAAAACAGGGTAAATATGAATAGAATACCGTATTGTGTTCTAACATGTAGGGTGACGAAACTTTGTTTGATGACGAAACCGTAGTTGGTAAAGGAAGTTGGCCTGGGGCACGGTGCGACGGCTGGCTGAGGGGAAGCTCCTCAGCCCGCCGTATCATTCGTATTATCATATCACGAACTCGGTTCTAGCGTAACCTCTCCCCATAACGCATGTCTAATATACAGGATTCTCTTTGCTCGTGTGCAGCTCTAGCGGAGTCCGACTTGCTTGCGTAATCCTCTCCCTCGCAGGGCCCAGCCGGGACGGCGATGCCGGAGGGGGGTACCCGCCAAGTACCGGAGGGGGGTACGCGGGCTCCGATACTGGAGGGGGGAGCGACCAACGAGCCACTGATACCGGAGGGGACCGGCCTGGCGGTGAGGGCGGCGCATGGGAACTGCTGTGCCGTATGCTCGCATTCGACCCGGCGGACCGGCCTGCGGCGGCTGAGGCCCGCATGGGGCCCTATCTCAACCGAGACTGCTCGCAGGAGGAGGGGGTCCGGCTGCCTGCGCCAAAGCCGTGGACGTACGAGGCCGTCGCCAGGGCGATGGGCGCCAGTCCGTCGGTCGCCGTGACGGAGGAATGCCTGCTGCCAATGGAGTCTGAAGCGGGTGGCCAGAGCGGGGTGGGGCGGTTTGCCAGGCCGCCGCCGTTGCGACCGTGAGAATCATCAGATTTTCGGCGGGTCAATGCCTTCTCTACAAATGTGCATGAACATTGAATAGTATCTTGCATATAACATATAATGCGTGTATTACGTGCTGCCTGCTGTCCGTGCCCCTGTGAGGCGCGTGCGTGCGTGCACGTGTGTACCGTGTCTATTGGTTGGTGGTGGTTGCCGTGTGCGCATGCGGCGACGTGGTTCATATGGCCGTGTGGCTTGTTGCCGTGTGTAAGCGAAATTATAATAATGAAACCATAACAAAAAATGGAAATAAATGCGTTGTGGAAGGCTTCGGTTATGATTGTTATTGTTGCGCTGTTGCACAGGCTGTTGCTTTTGGTTTTAGATTTTTTTTGCGATTGTGCGCTGGTGAAATGAGATTTGATATATAAGTTATAATATAAGGTAAATGTCAACATGAACATGTCACTATTTAAACGTACTGAAAGTTACTTAACCAGAACAAGCCATACGGCATACGGCATACGATACATAGATAAGATGTAAGTGTAAGTGTGTAAGATAATAATAATAGTACGTAGTAGCAGAGTAGCGCGTAGCAGGGGGGCGTGGGAGTGGGAGTGTAGATAGATAGGATAGGCGCGTGTGTAACATAAAACAGCAGTGGTAGCGGCAGCAGTAGCAAAGACATTCGAAGTTAAAGACGAGCTTCCAGTTCCAGTTTTCAGTTTTCCACAGAGCAGCACACACACATACACATACATCTTATACCTATACCTCTTATTTCTTCATAAAATCCTCTCTCATAATATAATAACTCATAACTCATATATCATATAATAATTAAGTTATATAATAGCATATAGATATAGCATATTATATCACATAATAATAATTTAATCATATTCATATAAAAAAAAATATGCACGCGCGCGCACACTACACGTATACTCTTCATGTTGGCACTCTTCTCAACTACTACTACTACACTCCTACTTCTCTCTCTCCTCATCCCTATCCTTATTAATACTAATACTTCTCTCTTTATCTCTATATCTCTATATCTTTACCCCACTCCCACTCCCACTGCCAGCCACTGCCACTGCCACTGCCTCTTCCTCCTCCTCTGCACTCCAACTCCAAACCAACCATTCCACCGCCACCCACCCACCATCATCAGCATCATATCGGAACAAGAGTATATTACGGGAGAAAGAAAGTAGCAGAGGCAGACACTCTCAAAGCTGCTCAAGAGTGGAGCGACTACCTATTGAACCCAGCTCTCGACACCGCCCCCAAACAACAAACAATAAAGCTTCATCACGTCGACTCGCGATCCACATCTTCGACGAACTTGGCGATATCGGCCGCCTTGAGGCCTGCGGCCGTCTGCGCGAGCCCCGGAAGCGCCTGGAGAAGCCGCGCGCGACGCTGCTCGCTCTGCTCAATGTCCGCATACATCTCACGGCGCAACTCGGCGCGCTCATTTTCGTGGATTCGAGCGCGCTGATTCAGTCGGACAGCATAGACCAGCGCGACGGTCGCAATGAAACACCCGCTGTAATAGTATCTGTAGTCCTTGACCTTTTCGGCTGCCGCCACCGCCTTCCTCGCCTCCAACGCCTTGAGATTGCTGGCCTCTACTGCCTGCTCCGCCTCAGCTTCAAGCTTAGCCGCGCGAGCAATGGCCGGATCCTCTCCCGCCTGCAACCCGGGGGACCCCAGCGGCGTGGTCGATGAAGGCCGGCTGAACAGTCGCCCGGCGCAGCCGGCCCGCGCCGCGCGGCTTGCTGCGACTCGTGCCAGCATTGGCGCGAGATGGACAAAAATCGGGCTGAAGTCGGTGTGAATGTGAATGGGCCGTATGAAGGGTTCGCCCCCGAAAACCCGAGGTCGGGCGAACGTCAACGCTGCCAATGAGCTAGGAGCGCTGAACCCGACGGACAGCAACATGGCCACGCCCACCTGCCAAGAGCCGCTGTTGGGTACACCTTGGCCGTCGGATACAACCCACCGCCGAACCACTTCGCTCGACGGAACGTGGTCCTTCACCCCAGACCCAGACGACACGTTCGGGCACGACAGCCTCCCGGCAGCCGGCCGGCTGTCGGTGGCCGTCCCAGCGTCTTGGAATGAGCAGATTCCGCACCTCGATGGGTTCCTCGGGCCCGCGTGGTACGAGCGCGAGGTCTGGGCGCCGATGGGCTTGGACCCGTCGACGCAGCGCCTACTACTCCGCTTCGGCAGCGTCAACTACGAGGCGACCGTCTGGTTCAATGGCGTCCTGCTCGGATCGCACACTGGGGGCCACCTGCCGTTTGAGCTGGAGGTGCCTGCTGATACTGTGGGGCAGGGCGGCGGGCCTCTCTGGCGGGACGACGCGCCTAACCGGCTCACTGTCCGAGTGGACGGCCGCCTCGCGCGCACGCAGGTGCCCCCCGGCGGCGGCTGGGGCGCAATGGCGCCCAACTGCCATCCTAACACGTCCTTTGACTTCTACCCGTATGCTGGCATCCAGCGCTCCGTGAGCATGCTCGTGCGGCCGCGACACGGCCTGGAGGGCCTGAGGCTACGGACGGAGCTGCCGCCATCTGGCGGTGCGGACCTTCACATCTCCGCGAAAGTCGGCGACGGCGTCTCATACGTCACGGCCACGCTGGCGAATGACGAGGGGAGCGTCACCTATGGTGCAGATGGCACGGCCAGCAATGGGACGGTGAACTTCCGTGTTCACGCCCTCGCGCCCCAGCTCTGGGCGCCGGGCTCGCCCCATCTCTACACGCTCTGCTTGACCATGCACGCAATCCCTTCTCCTCAAGACTCTCAAAGCAGCGACGGCGCTGGGTCACACAAGAGCAGGCGGGTCGACGCGGCGGGCTCTTCGGCGCCCGGACCGGCGGTGCTGGACCGATACCAACAGAAGGTTGGGCTGCGGACGGTGGCGGTGGTGGGCGACCAGCTGTTGCTCAATGGCTCGCCGATCGTCCTGCGCGGCTTCGGCCGGCACGAGGACTTCCCGCTCATCGGCCGCGGCGACTGCGGCGCGGTGCTGCGGCGCGACCACGCCTGCCTCGCGTGGGTCGGCGCAAACTCGTACGTCTGATTTGAGGAGTATATATATATATATATATATATAAACATAC
>Ga0209491_10009131_pt1 | contig 12270 bp, 19 predicted proteins | sample BON02_FD_187213 | JGI IMG/M metagenome (GOLD analysis project Ga0209491, IMG submission 187213) | Freshwater microbial communities from Lake Bonney liftoff mats and glacier meltwater in Antarctica - BON-02 (SPAdes) (version 2) | ecosystem: Environmental > Aquatic > Freshwater > Ice > Glacier... | reverse complement strand
CCCCCCCTCCCTTCCCCTCCCCCTCCCCCTCCTCCCCTTCCTCCTCCTGCACGCCCAACTTCACCTCTCGCACCGTGTAGGGCAACAGGTACACACACCCCCTCCCTACCCTTAATTTAATCCCATCCATCAATCGTTCAGGCATCGGGCCAGGGGGAAGGAGGGAGGCAGGGTGGGGGGGAAGTCTAGCTCCCAAAAAATCCATGCACAACGACCACGTGCCAAGCGAAACGAGCTTTGGATGTTTCTCAATATGAGAGGCCAAGGCGCGTAAGCCCGCGGCGAGGGCTGTGACGGAGGGAGGGAGGGAGGGAGGGCGGGCGAGGCTGTGCTCGAAGATGAAGCCGGGGAGGGGGGAGCGACGGAGGGGGAGGGGGAAGGTGGCGGGGGCTGTCTTATAGGTAATGTTGTGACCCACCACCTCCATCATTTGAGTGGCCAAATCACCATAGCTCCACTGCTGGTACGTCGAGATCGTCAAGTGAGCGGAGGCTGCAGCGGTCCCTCCCTCCCTCCCTCCCTCCGCCACGGCCTGGTGGATCGTTCCTCGGGGCATATACAAGACATCGCCGGGAGATAAAGTTAGTTCCATGCAAGGCTTCCCTATCTGGTCCTGCCGCAGATCCCCACTCGCTTGATTGGGCAAGGCAAACCCTCCTACGGGCTCATATAAGCGCCAGGCTTTCTTCCCCTCTGTTTGAATGACGAGAATTTCCACGGGATCCGTGTGTGGGGCAAGTCCTTGCGTTCCTCCTGGGGTAAGGTAAGCGTTCACCCCCACTAGGCAACCGAGTTGGGCCTCGAGCGCCGCGGCGAGCCGCCAGCATTTATCGTCCCAGCGCTGGGGTTGGAGGACTTGGAGGGTGCAGCCTTTGGTGTCGTGGAGGAGGGAGAGCGTGGCGGCCGTGGCTTGCCCGCCGTTCGTCTCGTTGAGGGTTTCTCGGTGTCCGTGCACGTAGCGCGCGGCGTTTACGTCTACGCCTAGTCGAAAGGAACGAGGGGTGGGGTTTTTGGCTTTGGGCTCGTCCCACTTTTGCGCGGCTTGTAGGTAGGAGGGGAGGGAGAGGAGATGGTGGAAGTAGGCGAGGCGTTCAGGGGTGGCTTGGAAGACACCTGGGGCTTGCTCCCATCGGTTTTCCAGGAACGAGGCCGTGTTGCCCTCCCCTACCAAAAGCCCTAGAGGGTCGGCGGTGAGCTGGGCGAGGGCGCGTTCGAGGGCGGAGGCGGTGGAGGAGGCAGAGGTAGTTGTGGTGGTGGGGAGGGTACCAGAGGAGGTTTTTGACTGGCTGGTTTTGGCGTTGTGTTTGTGGGAGATTGGCGCCGCAAAGGTCACGGGCATGGACTTGCGCTTCTTTCCCATGGCTTGAAGACGGGGCTGTGGCTGTGTGTTGGGTGTGTGTGGTGGGTTTAGTGCGTATCTACCCAGCTAATTGTGCGGCAGCGCAACGGCAGGCGAGCAACGTGCGTCCGAGACGAACTGGCAAGTTCTGCGTGTCCTCTTCACTTTATGAGCGCTCACCACACTCATGCACCATACACACAGGCGCAAGCAGCAGCAGTAGCAGCAGCAGCAGCAGCAGCAGCCATGGTGGAGGAGAGCAAGTCCGGTCGAGGTACGTCTTTAGTGTGCTTAGCCTCCCCACCCTCTCTCCCTCCTTCTTCCACCCTCCTAAACCATTGCCTCATCCATGCTTCACCACACCTACAACATAAACACAGCATACCCACCACCACCACCGCGAGACGACGATGAATCAGAAGCCGCAGCCCTTGCTCCCAACAACGCCTCCTCTTCCTCCTCCTCCTCCTCCGCGTCCACCACACACACCCGCCCTCCCTCCCCTCCTCCCTCCCACACGTGGCAACCGATGGAGACGAGCACCACCCACGACATCCACCGCCCGCACACCGTCCCCGAATGGTGGCACAAGGCAAGCATAAAGACGACACAATTCCTCGATGTGGCTGCTGCGTTCTTTGCGGAGCATCGACGCTTGGTCTTAGGAGTGATGGGAGGTCTGATGCTACTCGGGCTCGTCGGCGGCAGTGGCAGCAGCAGTGCAGGCGGAGGGAAAACTCTAGGAGAAGGGTTAGCAGCAGCAGGAGCAGCAGCAGGAGGTGGGGAAGGAGGAGGGGATCTGCCATCGTCCTTACGACGGCTCATTCAAGCGACGCGGAATCGGGCGTTGAGCAAGGGAAAGCTGGGGTTGGGCGGTACCTCTGCTTACACACCCGCCCTCCAACCACTGGCCACAACATGGGAGATCGTCCGTGACGGGCACATAGACTTTATCATCTCAGAAATCAAACCCGAGGCACTCAAGCACAAGAAGGCCTCGCAAGCCCTCGCCTCCTCCTCCCCCCCTTCCTCCCTCCCTTCCTCCTCCTCCTCCTCCTCCCCAAAAGACCCCTTCGGCGCCGGGCAACGTGAAGCTTTCCTGACCGTCTGCGACGTCGGCGAAGGACACATCCTAATGCTGAACAAATATCCGACCATGACCGATCACCTGATTCTCGTCACCAAGGAATGGCAGCCCCAACAAGGTCTGTTGAGAGCAGAAGACCTCTATGCCTGGCACCGACTAATTCACGACGTCCCCGCCGTCGGCATCTTCAACTCCGGCCCCGAAGCCGGCGCCAGCCAAGGCCACAGACACCTCCAAGCAATTCCATTAGATATCCTCCGTTCCTACCGCCCCTCCCTCCTTCCCTCCCCCCACCCCTCACACATCGTCCCCATCAACGCCCTCATCGAACCACACCTCGCCTCCCTCCCTCCCTCCTCCTCCACCTCCTCCTTCCATGTCCCTACCCTCCCCTTCCGGCATCGTCTCTTCCTCCTCCCTCCCTCCCCCACGCCCCACGAACTAGAAGGTCTCTATCACCGCCTGCTTAAGCGAATAGGGGTCCTGGCCCAAGGAGGAGGGCAGGAGGGAGGGCGGGAGGGAGGAAGGGGTCTAGGGGACGAGGATGTCCAGAAGGCGTATAACTTGGTGATGACGGAGAAGTGGCTGATGGCGGTGCCGAGATCGGAGGGGAGATACGTGGGGGTGGATGTGAATGGGATGGGTTTCTTGGGGTGTTTGTTGTCGAAAGACAAGGAAACTACAGGAGTGATCAAGAGAGTCAGGCCTTTCAATGTGCTCAAAGGGGTGGTAGCAGCTTGAAACGAAGGGAGGGTGGGAGGGAGGGAGGGAGGGATTTTCCAGCTGTTTGTTGTCGAAAGACAAGGAAAGTATAGAGGTGATCAAGAGAGTAAAACATTCAATGTACTGAAAGGGGTGGTAGCAGCATGAGGGAAGGAAGGGAGGAAGGGGAGGAGGAATTAAAGACACACGGGCAGATTTGCTAGTGCAGCAGTAAAAAACTGAAGACAATGAGCGAAACCAGCAGAAAGTAAAATAAAAACAAAGAAAAAAATAACAACCCAACAATTATCTGTGTGTGTGTGTGTTTTTAAAGCCTCGCCGTCTTTTTCCTCTTGTTTTTAAAATCCGTATGTGTCTTTTTCTTCCTCTCTTTCTCTTTCTATCTGTAACGGTGCGATCTCTCACTCCACTTTTGTCTTTGATCCTTTTGCTTGCTTGAAGCTCTCTATCTCTTTCCTACATCCTTTTCTGTTCTCTTCTACCTTGTTCACTTTCCATCTCTCTCTCCTCTCCCCCCTCTTAATCCCCACCTCTCCCTCTCTAACCCTCCTCTTCCCAATCTCCTTCCGACGCTCCTCCCCCCATCTGCTGCGGCTGCTGCGGCTGCACCACAGGCGACATGGGCACATCCACCGTCAACTTATCAAACGTCCGCACCAGCTGCGGCGTCGCCTTCTTCGCTCCCATGCCGCCGCCGCCGCCGCCGCTCGCGCCCTTCCCCTCCACTCCCAGCTTCTCCTTCCCGTACTCCATTCGCAGCATCTGCGCCTCGGCCCGCGTCTTCAAGTCCTTGGGTCGCTGCAACGTCGCTTCCACCAACAGATCCGCCACCTTCTTGGGCACCTTACACGACTCCCCTCGATCCGCCGCGCCTTGCAACCGCGCCACGGCCCCACCCTTTTTGAGGGAGACACCGCGGAGGGTACCAGCGTGCTCGACCATGCTGATCAACTGCACAACGTCCTTCTTATCAGGCCAAATTTCCACCATCTCCTCCTCCCCCCCTGCACCTGGCTGCTGTTGCTGCTTCTTCTTCTTCTTCTTCTTCTCCCCGCGCGTGGGGTAGAGTCCCTCCTTCTTCGCCACCTCTTTCTCCGCCTTGACCGAGGCATACTCTTCCTGGCTCTGGGTCACCACCTCGCCTCCCTTGGCTGCGGCACTCTGGACCTTGGGCACAAAGCCACCTTCTTCCTTGTGCTTCAAAGCCTCGGTCCCTTGCCCCGTCTTGCCGCGGGCCTCCAAGCTCTGCACGACTGCCGCGCCCGTCCCCGCCACAGGCTTGCCTTTGCTCTTCTTGCCTTGCTTGCTCTGGTTCGGCGTCGTAGGCTGCTGATTCTCTTGCTCTTCGGGGGCGATGCGGGGTTCTTGTTCTGACATGCTTGTTTTGTGATTGCCTTTGCTTTTTTGGCTGTGTTGCGTTGTGGAGAGGAGAGGCAGTGAATGAGCGGCTTTGCAAAGAAAGGCTACGATAAATGCAAGCACAATATAAGACGAGTTCAACGTAGAGGCAAGCTAAGACGCTTGTAGACGTCCGAGTGCTGTCAAGGCAGAACATTTGGGCGGGGCGGAAGGTGTCTGGGCGTCGTGTGCAAAGAAAAAAGTGGGAGGGTTAAAAGCCGCCGGGCGCGTAAAAAGCAAAGCAAGAGACAAGCACAAAACACACACAACAACAAAGTACGTTTTCATTTCTGCTGCTTGTTAGTGTTACACTTGATTTCTTTGTGGACTGTCTTTGCTTGGTATTTATTGAAATGAGTATGACCGACCAAATACGCCAACCAAAACCTGCTGCTGCATCGCACTGTCTCATCGTCTGCTCCCACCCCAAAACCTCCCCTCCCTCTCCCACTTCCTTTTCCTACCTGTCTATTATTGCTTTAAATCTACTCCCCCTCCGCCTCCATCAACCCCACCGCCCGTAACAACTCCCTCGCCAACGCCTCAGTCCCCACGCGGAGCATCCCCTCACTTACCGCCGCCTTGGCCACCCCCATCTCACGCGCAATTCTCACGGCCTTCTCTCCCTCCCCTCTCGTCTCTTCCATCCTCCCCTCGATCTCTCCCCTCTTCTCCGCTGCCCTATCCTGGACCTGACGAATCCAAGCCCGGGCCTCGTCCAACGCCGCCATCTTGGCCTGCAACGAGGAAGGGAGGGAGGGAGGGAGGGAGGGAGGGGTGGGACCATCGCTTGCGTTGCTGCTGCTGCTGCTGCTGCTGCTGCTGCTGCTACTACCGTTGATGGCAGCCCAAACACGGTCCTTTTCCAGGAGAAGAGGGGCGAGGGCACGTGTTTCCTCTGCAGTCACACGCGCCAACTCGACCTTGAGAGAGGCCATTTTGGTGCTCATTTTTTGGGTTTCTTCCCTCATTTTTTGAGCACTGGCCGCCTCGGCTCGTTCCTTGTCTTGACCGGCAGCGTGCGCAAGGGCGGCCCGGCGGGAGGTGAGGGAGTGGAGGAGGGAGGGCCGGGGGAGGGGAAGGGGGAGGGAGGGGAGGAGGGAGGGGGGTAGGAGAAGGAAGTCGAGGGAGGGGCGGTGAGTGGAGATGAGGCGCCAGGCGTGGCCGTCTAGGAGGGTTTCGAGGGCTTTACTGCTGCTGCTGCTGCTCTTCCCTCCTCCTCCTCCTCCTCCTCCTCCTCCTCCTCTGCATTTGTTTTTGTGGCTGGTGTGCATGGAAGTAAGGGCCGCTTTGAGCTCTTGCTGCCAGAGACGACAAAGAGGGGCGACAAAGGGGGAGGAAGGGGGGGAGGACGAGGAGGAAGAAGAGGAAGAGGAAGAGGACGAAGAAGAGGAGGAAGAGCGGGAAGGGGAGTCGGAAAGGGAGATTTTCATGCGTCGGAGGAGGAGGGAGGAGGGGTAGGTTTGGAGGAAGGAGGAGAGGGAGCCGCCTTCCCAGTGGGTGAGGGTGTGGGTTAGCAGCTGTTCGCCTCTTTGGTAGGCGGCGAAGGCGCGGGGGAGGCGGGCTTTGAGGAGGGAGAGGGAGCGGGGGCCGGTGTGTGCGTCGATGAGCAGGAGGGCTTCCACTAGGTCGCCTTTGGGTCCTTGGCCCTGTAGACAGGGGGGAGGGAGGGAGGGAGGGAGAGAAGGCAAGTGCGAGGTGCTGATTAATTAACCGGAAGAGGAAAAAAACAGAAGGAAGGAAGGGGAGGGGGGAATGAGGGAGGGAGGAAGGGGTACCTGTGGTGCGTGCAGGGCCTTCCGCAAGCTTTCTTCCAGCTGGCGCCGAAGCGGCTCGCGGTCGGAGATGAGCACTTCCCACTGCCAGGAGGTGAGGATGGCGAGCAGGTCTGAGTGGAGGGGAGGGAGGGAGGGAGGAAGGGAGGGTTGTCAATACGATGATCATTTTAATTGAGCTGTGGCAAACCTGTTCTCTCCATTTCCCCTTAGTCCCTCTCTCCCTCCTTTCCTACCTTCCAAGGTCAAAGCCCGTGGAGAATACTCATCCCCCAGCTCCATGAGAACGCACGGTCACGGTCCATGGTTTGAGCCAAACAAAAAGAAAATTCCCTCGCCCTCCCTCCCGCTCTCCTTCGCTCCTTCCCTCTCTCACCTTTAAGGTCAGCGCCCGTGGAGAATACTCATCTCCCAACTCCATCAACAGAGCGGCCCATATTTTAAGCCTCATGAGAAAGTACCTCCTTCTCCCTCCGTCCCTCCCTGTGTCCCTCCCTCCCTCCCCTACCTTTCAGTGTGAGAGCCCGTGGCGAGTAGTCATCCCCCAGCTCCATCAGCACTGTGCGGTCCATGTTTTGGGCTAAACGGGGGTAGTCCCGACGGAGGCGAGAGGTGATGGCTTGCAAGTGTGGCTGGAGGGGAGGGAGGGAGGGAGAGAGGAATAGAGGGAAGGTTGGGTAAGCAAGTTGTAGAGTAGGCCGAGTATGCATGAGCTTAACATCTGACAAAAAAAGGGAAAAAAGGTAATTAAAATCTCACAAATCATCCCTCCTTCCCTCCCTCCCTCCCTCCCTCCCTCCCTCTTTACCTGCCGTAAGAACCCCGTCGAGCCCACCGAAGCCATCTTCCCTATCAGCGCTTCCTCCACCAAAGCCTCCTCTCGAAAAAGAACGAGCTCGCCACGTGCCCGAGAAAGGAGGGAGAGGACCTGATGGAGGGAGGGAGGGAGGGAGGGAGGGAGAGTAAGCGTTGAGATGAGAAATTGTGTGATCAGCTCAATGCGAATTCTCTATCCCCTCCACCTCCATACCCCCTTCCCTGCCTCCCTCCTTGCCTTACCTCTTCGTTGCGAAAGAAAGCGTGCGGGTCCGCGTCCAGCAAGTCCAATAGGCGGGAGATCCGACCGCTAATATGGAGGGAGGGAAGGAGAAAAGGGATGGGGGTGGGTCATATACATAGAGATATTGAGAGGCAACACCATCACAAAACACAAACCACGCATAAATACACATGACAAGGACCAAAAGAAATCAAGCACCATATATACATATAAACATAAAACACAACGTACGGGTCATCTTCCAAAGCTGCCAGCTGCCCCAAGCGTCGCTCCGCCTCCTCCCCATGCCGACGCACAGCCCCGCGCCAGACGAAGGAGAAGGAGGCAAGGGCCGAGAGAGCCACAAACGCCGTCGAGGCACCTGCAGAAGAAGAAAATGTGGGCATGAATATGGGCATGAGTGGATTGTGAGAAGGAGACGTGACATATTTCTTCCGATCCTTCCTTCTTCCCCAGTCCCAAGCATTCCCATTCTCCCGCCCTCCCTCCCTCTACCCTCCCTCCCTTCCCGCCCGCCTTACCCGTCGCCTTCCGCGCCATCATCCCCACCGACGCCAACGTGCCCAATGTCCCCGCCCCGCCACACACGCCCTCCAACAGCCGCTGCCACTTGCTGGCCGAGGACTTCGAAGATCGAAGGCGAGCTTCTTCCTGCGCACGTCGGACTAGTGTCTTGGAAGCCAAAATATCGCTCTTAATGTGCGAGAAACGACGACGGGGACGATGGCGTTTGGCGGGACGCTGGCTAGACCTTCCGCCGCCACCGCTGCCGCTGCGAATGAGCGCCAGAGAGGAGGAGGAGGAGGAGGAGGAGGAGGAGGAAGAGGGGCGGGAGGCGTCTTCGTGTCGTTCCTCCTCGTCCTCCTCCTTGTCGTCCTCCTTCACTTCGTTCGCATCGTCGTCGTCGCCCTCCTTGTCGTCCGCGTCGTCGTCATGGCGGTGCTGCTGCTGCTGCTGCTGCCGCTGCGCGTGCACGCGTTGCTTGACTTCTTCCTGCTGCTGCTGCTGCTGCTGCTGCTCATCTTCCTCGTCGTCCTCCAAAGCTTGCCAGGGCCGCCGGCGGGTTTTGCGGGAGGCGCTGCTGGTGCTGCTCATGCTGGAGCGCTGTGTTGGTGCCTGTTTGTGGATGTGTGTGTGCGTGGTTGGGTGGGTGGCGCTGCTTTTGAGAAAATGTAATGATGCGAAGAAGTCTGTGGCGCATGCATTCAATCTCGCTCATTCCCGCGTTTTTTACGTGCCTGGCCCACGCACACCCACGCACCGGCAGCGCCAAGGACAACCTTTTGCGGCTGTCCTTTTACTTTACTTGCACGACTACTGGCTTGTCTTTTCAGGTACTTGCCGCTTGAGCAGCTAAAGGAGAGCGGCAGCAAACGAAATCGCGAACGCACCACGCTTATCCACTGCACAGCGTACGTCGCCGCCCGCACCACGCCTGCGGGCGGGTTGCGCCTCCGACAGCATTTTTATGTGCTGGCATCCGATTAAGTCTTGGAAGCAAGGGAGCTAGTTGTGAAAGGAATATTATCAAATATACTGGAGGAGGAAATCTTTCCTAGTTTCGTCCTCGTCGTCGTCTTGCGAGACAGAGAGATGAAAGGACCTTTTTATGTGGCATCGTTCGTTCTTTCTCTTGCGCCCCTCCCTCTTTTGCACGGCCGACACAAAATTGATTGGTCTCAAATTCATTTCTCTCTTCTCATTTCATCAACCCATTATGATACAGCTCCCACGACACATAAAGAAGTCTCTCTCAAAAACTGCTTCCCCCTCTTTTGACCCTCTGTTGCTTTTTCTCAACTTACAAAACTTTTTCTTTACCCCCGGAAACCCTAACCCTAACCCTAAGTTGGCTCTCGGTGCCTGAGGGTCACAGAGGGTCTTTTGCAAGCTCGAGGGTTGCAAAAGACCATGCGTTGTATTCCGACAGAGCCAACTTAACCATACATGCCTTCCTCCTCGCCCTTGCACGCCCTCCTCCACTCCCTCCTTGGTGCCAAGTCATCCTCACACCACCCACCACGGCGGTCAAATAATGAAGTCCATTCAACATGTCCCAGCACGAATCGATAAAGATTATAGAAGAATACATTCGGCCACCCCTCACCTAATCACTAATCCATCCTACCCCTCCTCCCTCCCTCCTCCTAATTTCTGCTCACACACAACCGAAATAAAAAATTAAACACCCACATCCTCCGCAGTACCACTTCTTTTAAACCCGCCGCAACACATAAATATTGACGACCTTGGCCGGTTTCCCTTCGTTCGTCAAGCCCGCCGCCGTCAAAATGCGCAAGTCCTCGTCCAAATAGGTCAGCTTCCACTGACCCGCCTGCCCATTCAAAGGCTTCTTATCCACCACCGGCAACCCAAACAACCGAAAGGTAATATTCTGAAAAATCACCTTCCACTCATTCGCGCCCTTCACCTCCCAAGTAGCCACCAGCGCCCCCTCCACAAGCCCCCCAAAGAGACGCACAAAATTAACATAGTCGCCGCTGGCCGTGTCGATTTTCTGCAGCACCTCGCCGACGAACGGCCCCAGCTTGCCCGCCGAGCCGCCCGTGGTGCTGGTATAAACCAGACGCCAGGTCCCGTCCACCTTGTTGCTGGTGGCGATACGTTTGGTGGGGTTAAGCTTGATGAGCTCCGAGGCAAGGGCGAGGATTTGGGCCTTGTCGGCTTCGGAGGCTTTGAGGCCGTTGTCCTTATTCTTCGCAACCGCATAAAGGTCTTGCTTGAGCGCGGCAACCTCGGCAGCAACGGCAGCAAAGGTCTTTTTGGACGCGGAGGGCTTGGAGAGGACGTTGATGAACCAGTTGTTGCTGGCGGCAAGGCGGTGCGTCGTCGAGGCAGGGCTGATGTGGAGGCTCCGGGTGCTCGTCAGCGGCGTGGAGGGCACAAAAGCCAGGGTAAAGGAGGAAACCGTGGCCAGGGCAATGCAGCAAACGGAATAGGTGAACGAGAGCTTCATAATGCTGGTCGGGCGGTGGCTGTGTGGGATGTGTGTGTAGAGGGGTAGACCGTGGTTAGGACAGTGTTGGCATACACAGAGGAAGAAGAAAGTGAGTCACGATCATCGAGCTTGGACTGGGTGGTGAGCTGAGTAAATCGGGGAAAAAAGAATGCGAGGCCGCATACCGCGAAAAGAGGGTGTGGATGGATGCAGCATGTGAACCTGCTCATGTGGATGGGCGTGAGCATGGGTACGGACTTATGTGGTGAGATTGATTGGGGATCTGGGAGGGTTCTATTGGTGTGTCTGGAGGGAGATGTGCTTGGATAGCTCAAGCTACCTGTTGACTTTCCTTAAAATTGTTTTTGTTTTCATTTTGATGTCTTAACCGGGATTGGGAGAGGGGGCTCTCGTGTGCATTCGGGACCAATGAGGCCAAAACGAGAGTGTGATTCAATGCCTGGGAGGTTTTTTGCGTGACCTACTCCCAGCATTGCTGCGGCACCTGCAGAGCACCAAATACCACCAACCTTGGACATGGTACTCCTAAATATGCGTGCTACACGGCTGTGTGGTCGGTGGTGTGCGTGGTGGCGGCATGCATCACTTGGTATAGGAAGGTGGGGTAAACCCCCCCCCCTCCAAAACCTGGGCCGCTCGCCCGCTTCGATCCTCAGAGGTATGTAGCGAGCACGAGACTCGACGTCAATTTTTTCGACAAAAAACAATTCAGTTTTCAGGGAAAACATCAAAATAAAACAAAAACACATCTCCCTCCAGACACACCAATACAACCCTCACAGATCCCTAACCAATCCCACCACATACATGTCTAGGCATGAGCTATAAAACAATTCAGTTTTCAGGGAAAACATCAAAATAAAACAAAAACACATCTCCCTCCAGACACACCAATACAACCCTCACAGATCCCTAACCAATCCCACCACATACATGTCTAGGCATGAGCACATTTTTAATTATGGGTCCTTGTTCGTGCGCCGAGTGCCCCGAGAGTGAAATCTGTCTAGGGCTTGACAAAATAAAATAAAATAAAATAACTCAGTTTTCAGGGAAAACATCAAAATAAAACAAAAACACATCTCCCTTCATACAGTTTAGTTCAGTTTTCAGGGAAAACATCAAAATAAAACAAAAACACATCTCCCTTCATACAGTTTAGTTCAGTTTTCAGGGAAAACATCAAAATAAAACAAAAACACATCTCCCTCCAGACACACCAATACAACCCTCACAGATCCCTAACCAATCCCACCACATACATGTCTAGGCATGAGCACATTTTTAAATTTAGTTCAGCTTTCAGGGAAAACATCAAAATAAAACAAAAACACATCTCCCTCCAGACACACCAATACAACCCTCACAGATCCCTAACCAATCCCACCACATACATGTCTAGGCATGAGCACATTTTCAATTATGGGTCCTTGTTCGTGCGCCGAGTGCCCCGAGAGTGAAATCTGTCTAGGGCTTGACAAAATAAAATAAAATATGCGAAAATTAAATAAATAAATAAATAAATTGTATTAAAAAAGTTGAGGCCAGCGCAACTACGTATCTGATCATAACATGCTACTCCCCATAACACTCGATAGATTCGTGGCTGTCTCGTTTTATTTGAATTTACTTTTGATTTATTTTAATTTCTTTATCGCATTATTATTTTATTTATTTATATTTATCGCATTATTGATTTCCTTTCAGCTCCGCGCCCCGTGTCTCTACCACGACTGCCACCTTCGCCTGATCCCGTCGCTTTATGCTGCGTGGCTATCTCGCTTTATTTAATTTTAATTTATCTTGATTGATTTATTTTATTCTATAATTTATTTTATTATTTTAATCTATCTCCTCACTTTCTTTTCAGCTCCGCCCCGTGTTTTCGTCATTGCTACCACCCACACT
>Ga0209491_10009124_pt1 | contig 12279 bp, 11 predicted proteins | sample BON02_FD_187213 | JGI IMG/M metagenome (GOLD analysis project Ga0209491, IMG submission 187213) | Freshwater microbial communities from Lake Bonney liftoff mats and glacier meltwater in Antarctica - BON-02 (SPAdes) (version 2) | ecosystem: Environmental > Aquatic > Freshwater > Ice > Glacier... | reverse complement strand
GAGGAAGTTAGCGGTGGATTGGATCTTCGGCTGGTGAGATTCATGGAAAAAGGCGGCGAATCGGGAGAGGCGATTGTTTCCGGCCAACCGAATGAAAGCCTGTTGCTGCAACGCATTCAGGATGGCGGAACACAAAAAGGGGACATTGGAACACAAAAAGGGGAACACAAAAAGGGGACATTGTACTTTAACTGAACACAAAAAGGGGACATTGTACTTTAACTGGGAACACAAAAAGGGGACATTGTACTTTAACTGTGTTGCGAGCCTTGTTATCGTGATGGAATGACACGCACAGCCCGAGCATCGCAAGGCGGTTTTGTTTACCACGTTCTTAATCGCGGTAACGGTCGCAATGATGTTTTTTACAAGCCGGATGACTTCCTCGCTTTCGTCAAACTGATGCGAGAGGCACACGAAAAAGTGCCCATGCGGTTGGTGGGGTTTTGCCTCATGAACAATCATTTCCACCTGCTGCTATGGCCACATAAGGACGGTGACCTGAGCCGATGGATGCAATGGTTGATGACAGCTCACGTGCGCCGTTATCACAGCCATTATCACAGTAGCGGTCACGTCTGGCAGGGGCGGTTTAAGGCGTTTCCCATCCAAGCGGATGATCACTACTTCACTGTTCTGCGGTACGTCGAACGCAATCCGCTTCGAGCCAACATGGTGAAGCGCAGCCAAGACGGGGAGTGGTCCAGTTTGCTGCCAAACGCTCGCAGTGGCCCCGACGGTCTGTTGTGCGAAGGCCCATTGCCGAAGCATTCGCAGTGGACACGGTTCGTCAACGGAGCCGAAACGCAAGCGGACCTCAAAGCATTGCGTCACAGTCTTTCGCGGGGGACACCCTTCGGCGATTCGACATGGCAGCCGTCAATGGCCATCCAACTCGGACTGGAGTCCTCGCTCCGACCACGCGGACGCCCCAGAAAGCCGAAAAAGTAGAATGTCCCCTTTTTGCGTTCTTGCATTCGTCTCCGCCGGCCATCATTCACGGCAGCAAGTGAGTGAACAACGACCGGCTCCGACGAAGGCAAATCCTCACACAACATTTTTCCGAGACAAAATGCCTGTCTCAAATAACCTTAACCCGCGCCCACTAAATCTACGGAACTTCAAAGACCATCCCGCCGATGCGATTCGTCTTCGCGAAGGAGAACGCCTGGTGACATGGACTCTTCCAGCACGTCCATCGTGGATGAGCAAAGAAGAATACAAACAGCAACCGGCGACGCTTGAACTTCGCCTGATTGATGTGAACGTCCACCGCAACGGCTTCCGTCCGAGCCAGTTCACAGTCACCACAACGATGACCGATGACGAGCAATATTCCGGCAACTGGATTCGATCAATTTACGAAAGTCGGTGGCTGGTCGAGCTAGATATCAGGTCGATCAAATGTTCGTTGAACATGGACATTCTGCGTGCCAAAACGCCAGCCATGGTTCGCACAGAATTATGGAGTTGCCTGCTGGCTTACAATCTGATCCGACTAAAGATGCTGCAGAGCTGCGCGGTGTCAGGACGCGATCCGAGATCAGTGAGTTTCACGACGACGATGCAACTTCTGGCAACCAACTGGCTTCTATGCGCGGTGGTCGGTGTCACGTCGGAACTGGCCACTCTGGCACAGTCCGTGCCGATCCGTCAGCGAGTCGGCCAGCGCGATGGCCGCACCGAACCGCGAGTCAACAAACGCAGACCCAAGGTGCTCGCACTCATGCAGAAACCCAGGCACCAACTTCGAAAGGAACTGAAAGCCGCTGCATGACGTAAACCCTTGGATACCAAACGGCAGTGCCATTCGTCACCGACACCTGCTGGCCAAACTCGTAACGCTTGTGAGCCTTGCCGTGGCTGATGCACATCACGGTCGATTCGTGCAGGCTGTACAGCTTCTTCTTATCCGTTTTTTCCTGAGCGTGAAGACGTTCGCAACGACTCAACAGTTCTTCCAAACAAGCATCTGGCTGCGGAATGTTTCGGCGCACGTCTGGAAGCACTCGCCGCAGCCACGGCTTCAGTTTCTTCAAATGGTTTCGCATCCGTTTGGATTGTCTGGTGTGAGCATAGCGTTCAACCAGCATGGCGGCTTTCTTTGCAACTCGCCGATACGTCTGCCGCAGTTTGAGCCCGCGATTTTTCGCGGCGTCCGCCAGCTTTTGCAGAGCCTTGAAATACAGCTTCGAATCCGTCGGATGGGTGATGTTCTATTCCTGCACCGTTGTGTCGACGTTGACCTGTGCCAATTTCGGCTTCGTAATCTGCTTATCGCTAACCGCGTCCGCCACCTTTCTTCGCGTAGCACAAGTAGCTTTTTGGCCCTCACGCATTGTCGCCACTTCGTCATGGAAGTGGAATGCAGTGGCACTTCATGTTGCATCGTTTCGCAGCCACAGAAGGACTGCCAGTACGGATTTTCGACCCAGCGATCCAGCAGGGATTCGTCCGATTCGTTGAACGTGTGCTGCAGATAATGCAGCCCAACCAGCAGCCGAATGCCTTTGCCGGCGCGCTGATTTCCGGGCAGTAGCAAGCGGCGAACGCGACATCGAACCGCTTCCAGTCGATCTTCGCCGCAAGCTGGTACAGCGGGTGGCTGAGATTCAGCAGTTGGTCGAACTGGGCTTGGAAGAGATCGAACTGGCTGGCGGCAGAACGAGGTTTGGGCTGCATGCCGGACCTGATTTGCAAGGTTTTGATCGGCGGAGAACCGTCTCCTTGAAATCTATGTCAACATGTTTCGCAAAACCAAGCCAACATGCGTTGATCAAACCGCTTGTTCAGGGACGACTACATAGCTTACGTTCATTGAGCGGTTGCACGGGGCGGTGATTCATGTTCAGAATCGATTTGAAACGGTCGATTAGCGCGGAGCTGAGCCTGAGCTGTTATTTCAGGACGATCCACGCGACGCTCTCCTTGCAGGGAGGCGTTGTGAAGGAGCCCATGTAAGAAAAGTAGTCGCGATTTTTGGGAACGAAATCTGCTGGATTTCTGCGCCACTGAGGGGGCACGATCTCGCCTTCGCGATTTGGCAACGTATAGGTGGGAATCGACAGGCTCGCATTTTCATCCGGCTGAACCATTACGGCAACAACAGCAAGTTTGCCATCGGCTGCTTTTGTGAAGAAGTGCAGTTCCATGTCGAATTGCTTTCCGTCGATTACATGCTTGCTGGGTGTATGCACAAGAAACTGCTCCCGAGCAAACATCCGGTCGTCCACGTACATGAAACTTCCCGGTAATTCATTGTGTTGAATCGTACGTCTATTGTTGCGTGAGACGATTCGCTCAGGTCGATAGTTGAAGGTCAGTCGGGGCAGTTCCAGCGATTCGGCATCCAGTGCGTTGAGGCTCACAGGAGATTGCCGCCTGCCGGTTTCAGCCAGCAGATACGACGGATTCAGTTGTCCCCAAAACTTTGGTCCGGTCGCTCCTGCATATGACTAGGCTGTCGGGTGTTTGTGCTCTCCCTTTGCAAAGTAGGGGTGTTCGTCAACCTCTTTGTCGAGACTGGTATCTAATACGGACCAGTCGTTCTGCATATCCACGACTTGCCAACCGTTCTTCGTCGCTTCTGACAGACTCTTGTCCAGTCGGCGAATTGACGATGCACGATCGTATGCGTATTCTTGTTTGGTGTCGGTATGATGCACGATTAGCCCTGGTCTCGGCTCGATTTCTGACGTGGTCCACTGCAGCATTTGCAGGTCGCCGTCTGAGTTGCCGAAAACGGCTATCGGGTGTCGTCCGATGAATTTGTGAATACCGACCGGCTTGCCTTCCCTGTCGTCGATGAAATCACTTTTCGGCAAGCGAAGCAGACCGGCTCAGCTGCACGCATCTGGAACTGAACCCCGATGCTGGAGCCAATGACCTGCTGCGGCGGCACGCCAGAAACACGTTTGGCCCACAGACGCATGAACTCCACACCGCCTCCCGAAACGATCCACGTTTGAAAAACGTGAGCCCGCAGGTAATCCAGTAACTCGAGCATCGGCTGATAGACCATTTCCGACTACAGTCGTCTGGTCTGTGGGTGACGCGTGGTGACGATCCAGTCTTTGACGATCTGTTCAGATTCGTCGGTGGTCATACCGGCATGCGTGGCCATCACGATTTCGAGTAACGCGTGCTCTCAGCCAGCCAGGACGGTCTTTATGTCCGCCTCAATCGCGGCTTTCATGACGGGCTTTGCGTTCCATTCCGGATGCTTCGGCGCGAGGGCTTTGACGCGAGCCAGAGCGAATGCCAGCTGGAAACAGAAAGGCTTCTCACTCCACAAAGTACCGTCGTTGTCTAAGACCGCAATCCGTTCATCCGGTGGGACAAAATCGGAATTGCCTTATATGGTGACCCGCGTGACAAATCGCATCATCGCAGCTTTTACTTCTGTGTCGTTCCACGATGGCAGGTCCTGAGCTTCAATTTGTGGTTCCCAACCCCACTATCAGGGAGATGGACATAGTTGTTGTCGTGAAGAGTCTGACTGTCATTGATGCTCCATCTTGTGGAGATTGAGGAATAAGAACCGCAGACCGATATGCCAGCTGGCAATGTTGAACCTGGTCAAGCCTGAAGACGCTCGGCGGTAGCTTGATAGGTATCTCACAGGTTGCAGTCCAGATCTTAGCCGCAGCGACGCCACACTGATTTCCGGTGGCGTCGCTCAGGTTGGCATAAAGATCTTCGAAGGCGAACCGCCCTTTGCTTTTTTGAGTAAACGGCCATTCCGACTTTCGGCACTGTGCAACAACTGATGCTTTCCAGTTAGTTCTTCTGAGCGCTCATAATCGCCTGCATAACTTTGTCCAGGCTGAAACTACCGGGCTTCTGCCGTGGTGGGAAGTCCTTGAAGCTCTGCATCCACTGACCAACATATGCTCCGGATGGGACGATCATGAACATGTGCTCGATAAACCAACGGTTATAATCCATCGCTTCATAGTGAGCTCGTTCAAAAGGGTCCATCCGCAAGTTGGTCAACATTGGTGCACGGAGTTCCGTAAATGGCTCCATCCATACATGCAGACCATGAGCATCCTGCCGCAGAAATGTGGCCTTCCAGTTATTATGACGCAGTGCAGCAACACTGCCGCCGTCCGTCCAGTAGATGAATTCTTTGCGTGGCCATTCTGCTTCCCCTTTAAGAGCCGGCAATAGGTTGTAGCCATCCAGATGGACTTTGTATTCGGTGCTTCCGACCTTTTTTCCCTTCTTCAGGTCATCCTTGACTGACGTGTCTCCCAGCGCTGCCATCAAGGTCGGGATCATATCTTCGTGAGCACCGATCTCATTATTGACCGTGCCTGGCTTGATCACGCCAGGCCAGCGAATCAGAGTGGGAACGCGATAGCCACCTTCCCACTGAGTATTCTTTTCGCCATGAAACGGCACCGTGCCTCCATCCGGCCACGACAGGCATTCAGCACCATTGTCTGTGGAGTACATGACAATCGTGTTCTCCTCCATGCCCAGTTCTTGAAGCTTATCAAGGATCTGGCCTACCATAGCATCGTGTTCAACCATGCCGTCAGCATAGATGCCAAGGCCTGTCTTGCCCTTCGATGAATCTTTCAGATGCGTGAAGATATGCATGCGGGTCGTGTTGTACCACAGGAAGAAGGGCTTGTCGGCCTTCTTTGCGCGATCCATGAAATCGAGTGCGCCAGTTGTAACTTCTTCGTCAATCGTTTCCATGCGTTTCCTGGACAGCGGGCCAGTATCCTGAATTCGACCATCAGCGAACGAGTGAATGACACCTCGTGGACCGAACTGCTTTTTGAATTCCGGGCTCTTCGGGTAGTCGGGATTCTCGGGCTCTTCTTCTGCATTCAGGTGATACAGATTGCCAAAGAATTCGTCGAAGCCGTGGTTGCTTGGCAGGAATTCATCAAGGTCTCCAAGATGATTCTTCCCGAATTGTCCTGTCATATAGCCAAGCGGTTTCAAAAGCTCAGCCAGAGTAGGATCCTCCTTTTGAAGACCTTCTTTCGTTCCTGGCATGCCAATCTTTAATAGCCCAGTTCGAATCGGTGACTGGCCCGTGATGAAAGCAGCTCGACCTGCCGTACAGCTTTGCTGTCCGTACCAGTCTGTAAACACCGCACCTTCTTTGCCAATTCGATCTATGTTTGGCGTTTTGTAACCCATCATTCCCATGTTGTACGCACTGATATTGAACCAGCCAACGTCATCACCCCAGATGACAACAATGTTTGGCTTATCTGCCGCGACACCGGCTGTGAACGGCGTTACCGCAAGCAGTGTCAATGTCAGAAGAAGTCGCTTGAATTTCATTGAAGTGTCCTTTGGAAAAGAAAAAAAATGAGATCTCGCGTACAGTCCATGGATTCCGAATTCGGGTAGTTGTCCCTACTTCACCGAGTAGACAATCGTCGTCTTTCCGATAGTTCCGTTAAAGGTGAACGGTGCTTGATCGTAGTAGTCTAGCGAGACCGGCGAATCCAGGTCGGTGCCAATGTCGAAGGTCGCGTTGGATGTAAAGTGGAGCGACATCGCGGCGGGCACGTGGCCCTGTCCAACGATTTTTCCGTTTGTTCGAAGCGTGATATCCATGGGGCCTCCGATCTTGTCTGCAAGTCTGGATTCCACTTCGATCCTGACTTTGCCAGTCGGCAACCTGTCGTTCGATTTGACCTTCGTCCGCTGAATTTCAAAGAGATTGAATTCGTAGCACAGTAAGCCGTCCTTCACGTAGCACGTGATTCCGCCAGAGAATCCGGCAAGTGCATACAGGACGCCATTGGCCTGATCAGGGACGTCGACTTCCATTGTCACAAGGCTACTGACTTTGCCGAGTTTGGGCGCTGCAGACTCAGGCATTCCGCTGATGGGCGAATCGAACCTCCATTCGGTCAACGACGACGCTGGAGCATCTTCAGGGTGATAAAGTGCCGTGGACCATAAGCCTCCGCCGATCGGTAGGTTCTTGTTCTTTGCCGATTCCATCAGGAAAACGGCTTTCATTTCTGCCAGCTTTGCAGGCTCTTTCGCGGCAAGGTCATTAGCCTGACTCCAGTCTTCATCAATGTGATACAGCTCCCATACGTCCGTCAGTGGAGACCATTCTCGGATGCCTTTCGGAATACCGCCCACCCATGGTTCGCGTGGTCCTCGAGCACACGCGAACCAGCCATTTTGGTAGATACTGCGACTGGCCATGATATCGAAGAACTGAGTTGTCTTCTGTCCGGTCGTCTTCGCATCGTCGAACGTGTAGGCCATGCTGACGCCATCAAATTTATCCTGACTGAAACCGTTGACCACCTGCGGCGTTTTGATCTTGAGGACGTCGTAGATGGTCGGCACGATGTCGTTGACGTGATGAAACTGAGGGCGAGGAGTCACATCCGCTTTGATGCCCTTTGGCCAGGAAATGGCCATCGGCTGGCGAATACCACCAAAGTAAGCTCCCTGAAGTTTTGTGCCTTTGTACGGCGTACTGCCTGCCCATGCCCAGCCAGCGTGATACATGTTGTCCGTTTTGGGACCGCCAAGAACATCAAGCCCGCCAAGTTCTGCCAGCGCCGCAAGGTGCTGCGAAATTTTTGTTGGAATTCCGTTCTGTGCAAGCTGTTCGCTGATGGTGCCATAAAGTCCTTCGGCAGAAGATCCGTTGTCCCCCCAGATATAAAAGATCAGCGTGTTGTCCAGCTTCCCCTGCTTTTCGATTTCGTCGATGACTCGCCCTGCATTGTGGTCAGCGTGTTCCGTAAACCCGGCGAAAATCTCCATCAATCGCCGCTGGAATGGCTTTTCACTGGCAGGAATCGAGTCCCAGGCAGCCATCGATTCAGCGCGAACAGTCAGCTGTGTGTTCTGCGGGATCCATCCGAGTTTTTTCTGATTGGCAAAGACTCGCTCGCGATAATTATCCCAGCCATCATCAAATTTTCCTTTATACTTGTCCGCCCATTCCTTCATTACCTGATGAGGCCCGTGCGAGGCTCCCGGAGCCCAGTACATGAAAAAGGGCTTGTCTGGAGCGTACGCTTTTTGCTCGCGCAACCAATGAATTGCGTCGTCGGCGATGTCTTCGGAAAGATGATAATGATCATTTCCGCCCGACGTGTGTGGTGTTTTTACATACGTGGTGTTGCGGACAAGAGTTGGTTCGTACTGAGACGCTTCGCCTGCCAGAAATCCATAAAAGTATTCGAACCCGTAGCCCGTGGGCCAGAAGTCGAATGGTCCCTTTGATGTGATCTGTTCTTCCGGAGTGTTGTGCCATTTGCCCCAGGCACCAGTGTTGTAGCCATAGCTTTTAAGCACCTCCGCCATCGTCGCCGAAGATTTCGGAATGATTCCACTGAATCCGTCAAAGTCGTTTGCAAGCGCGGCGATCTGGCCGTTGCCGACCCGAGTATGATTGCGTCCCGTGAGCAGCGCGGCACGTGTTGGCGAACACATGGCCGTAGAATGAAAGCGGTTGTACGAGACGCCAAGTTTCGCAATGCGATCAAGTGTCGGCGTCTGGATTTCTCCACCATAAGTTGAAGGTGTGCCAGCACCAACGTCGTCGATCAGCACGATCATGATGTTGGGGGCGTTTGCTGGCAGACGTCTTGGCTCGACGCGTTTCCTATAGGTGGAACTTTCAATCGTCACACCCGCCTGTGATCCAGAGGAGGTTGGCGGAAATGGAAGGATATCCTGAGCAACAGCGACGGGTGACAGCAAGGTCATCAACGCAGCGATAATTGTATGTGTTGAGGGCAGTGCCACGTTTAAATACTCCAGTGAAACATGTTTTTTATCAGACAACCTAATTGCGTACTTCCGCCATGAGCAGGCTGATCCGGTGATTTCTCATCACTCTTTGCGATTCGATCCTCATCAGCATTCGTTGCTGATGAGGATCGTTAAGTCGTCGCACGTTACTACCGTTGCTGGGGAGTCATGGCTGCATCGTCGGAATCTTCCGGAGCAGGATCTTCCAGGCGAACCAGCAACCAGTTTTCAACCTTGTCGGGACCGAAGTGAACCAGCAAAGGAGCTTCGTTCTGAGTCAGGTTATACAGTCCCGTTTCAACAACCAGATCTTCGCTGTCTCCCATGCGGAAAGCCACACGTTGAGTCTGCTTGTCGACCTGCCCCTGTATGCTCTGGGTTTCATCCGTCTGAGTGTTGTAGATCGTTCCACTGAGGATGCCTTCCTTGCTGACGGTCAGTTGGACAATCCGATTTGGATCGACATCCTTTTCACCAGAGGACACCGCAAAAGTCCCGAGCGGTAACCATTCAGCTTTCTCAGCTTCTTCTTCACTTGCTGGAGCTGGAACGGTTGCCAGATCAGCGGCACTCTGAGCAAACTCTGTGGTCGTCGCCACCTGATCGCCATTGATGTAAACGGAATTGTCGTTGTAGACGACGTTGCCACCCTGGCCGTAATCGTAGTAAACCGGCTGAGCCCAAACAGTTTGCGGCGCTGTCCATGTGAACCAATTTACGCAGGCTCGGTACGTTGGGATTGTCCACCAGTATCTCCACGGATGATTGTTGAAACCATAACCGTAGTGCCATCCACACCATTGATGAGGATGGCCGTACCACCAGTCGCCGCGAAAGCAGCCCGGATGGCGATTGTGCCAATGGTAGCTGTTATGTACGCCCGCGCCCCAACCCGCCCAAAAGGCCGCTCGATTCGGATGCAGGCTTTGCCAGTTGTGCATTCCGCCGATTTGATTCTGCCAGCGGTTATTGATGTTGGTTACTCGGCCACGGTCGATATTCGCCCACGTTGGCCGATTGTTAATTACTGAGCTTTTGCCAATATTGATCTGGCCAATATTTACCCGGTTTCTGTCGCCGATTCGATTGCCGACATTGTTGCCGACATTGTTGCCGATGCCGTTACCAACGTTCGGTCGATTGGGCAGCGTGTTGGCAATGCCGTTGTCAATTCCTGGTCTAACTGTGCTTGGCAGAGTAGAAGGTTTTAGCGGCCTATCCATTCCCAGAAAATCGCCAAGGTCACCGGCTGACGGTCGACCACCGCCGCCACCTGGAAGAATCGGACGTCCCCCTGCGCCGGGACGGTTGACGTTGGGCAGCTTAGTATTTGGTTGGTTCGCTGTTCCGCCGAGTCCAGGAATGCTTGGCCGTGTTGCTGGTTTAGGCAACTTGTTGCCTAAACCAATTACCTGTCCTGGCAAATTGTTTCCGGGGCGCGTTGTTGGTCGCGTTTTGGGAAGGGAAGGAAGTGCCGTCGGTGGCGAAGGTCGTGTTGATGGCTTCAAACCCCCGGATGGACGATTAACCTGCGGATGGTTTGGAGTCGTCGATCGCGTTGTCGGGCGATTCACCGCTGGACGGCTAACATTCGGAGCCGTAATGTTCGGTCGAGTTGGTGTCGGCCTGCTCGGTGCGGGGCGACTCGGTGCGGGGCGACTCGGTGCGGGCCTGCCGGCTCCCAGGTTGGGAACACTGGGCCGCGCCGCCGGACGAGCGCCACCGCCGCCAATGTTGCGAGCAGCGACTCCTCCTCCACCACCACCGCCTCGAAAACCGCGAGCTGAAAGTTCTCCGGGAGACAGTACAAGCATCGCCGTAAGCGCAAAAGCGCTGAATGTGAATAACTTCATCGTTCAATGCCCTTCGAGGCTAGTTTTGTGGAGTCGGTGCGGAAGCTGTTTCCGGTACAACGCGAGAAATTTTTACAGCTGGTTCCGATGGTAGAGGCTGTCCGTCAATTTCATGACCCACAAGTTGAATTGTGAACGAATTGTTATCGACGCGTTCCATCACATACGTGCCCGATGCGATTTCACCGCTGGGCGTCGTCTGAGTTGACTTCGAATTCCACCTGCCACCGTCCTGAGTCCAGAATCCTTCACCGAAGGACCCGTTGGAATTGAATGACCAGCTACGAATTATCTGGTTTCGCGGATCCCAGCCGATAACCTGCGTGCCTGTTAGCGTCACGCCTTCTTTTGTTTCAACGTCAAACGAACGCAGCAGAAACGTCTGATTGGCTGTCCAGCGGAACTTGGTCGATACCTTCGTATCGCCCGCATCGTCAACCCATTCGCCAATCAGCCATTCCAGTTGTTTCAACGCATTGGCAGCTGATGAATCATAAGGCAAGTCCATTTCTTCGATCGAATCCAATAGCCATCGGTCTCCCTGTCGAACCAGAATCGCGGTGAACTTAGACACGATTGGATCGGTATCGGAGACCACAACTGTGGTTTCGCCTTCCACGTTTGCAACATCCGGTGTGATAAGTTTTATGTGATCGATTGTCGCAGACAACTTCATGCCGCTGCTGTCTTTCAGTATTGCCGCAATGTCAGCCTGAATTGCCGCACGACCTTCTGTACGTTCGCCGGTTTCACGATCTGTATGAGTGCCGTTTTTAGTCCAGAATTCAGCCACCTTGTCGACAGCTTTTTGATTGAACACGTCAACATAATCGCCCAGTGTCTTTCTTACAGCCGCTTCATCAGCGCTGGCCAGACAACAGTTCAGTAAGCCTGCGAACAGGACAAACGAGATAATGCCTGATTTTTTCATGTAACAAACTCCTGTAGGTGAATGGTTCAAATATGCTCGCAAATACGAGCGGTTCTGCAGCGTCAGAAAGTGGGTTTGCAAACCATGGCAGAACATCAGACCGATCTAAAGAAAACTTCGCGGCCGAGTTAACTCAATCGTGATTAGTTGGATTGATAATTGATAAACAGATGGGGCTTAATGCATCGTTTGACCACCCTCTGTTGTCGATCAACAAGTCGCCGATTCAGGATCGCCACGCTGATCATCGGGGATCAAGACACTGACTTTCGATGGTACTGAGTTTGAAACAAATTCGCCAAGAGTTTCGGCGACATCAAAACACAGATTTTGCAAAGTTGTCGAACGATGCGTTGTTTGCTAAGCCATTCAGTTGTTGTTGACGTGGCGGTTTTTTGACGATTGTTTTTGTTTTACAACGCCTGCACTGTGCGGTCTCGCACATTGCGGATACGTCTGTTCACTGTCGCGGGTTCGATCTTTAGTTCCGGAACAGAATGAAATTCAGCATTCAGTCAACGCGTGTTAGGTGAGCCATGTAAAAGTAAAGGCTTTTCCCAACACGTATACTTTAGTGTCCTGATCCGTCTTAACCTCGTCTTGGTTAGCAGCGTGTCCGGAAACCAGTTCCGGACTGGCATTCGTTGATGAGATGTCGTAGTAAAGTGGTGATTTGACTGGGCATTTTTGTTTACTTGTTTTTTTGATCGAGCCTCCGAGTTGAGTCGTAAA
>Ga0209491_10009121_pt1 | contig 12280 bp, 10 predicted proteins | sample BON02_FD_187213 | JGI IMG/M metagenome (GOLD analysis project Ga0209491, IMG submission 187213) | Freshwater microbial communities from Lake Bonney liftoff mats and glacier meltwater in Antarctica - BON-02 (SPAdes) (version 2) | ecosystem: Environmental > Aquatic > Freshwater > Ice > Glacier... | reverse complement strand
AGATTGAGGGCTTATGCTTCGGCTCAGAATTTCTTCCTTTTGACAGGAAAAGATATTAACGGAGATCCAGAGACTTCACCTATTCGTGGGGGAACTGGAAGTAACGTTTTCTCTCAGGGTATGAACTGGCACAGTTATCCAAGACCAACAATTTTTATGTTCGGTTTACAGGTGGCACTTTAATCCTTTTTCAACTTAAAGCGATATAACAAATGAAAGATACTATATATAACAAAGCAGGCAGATTGTTCCTTTTTGGAACATTGGTGGCAGGATTTGTAGGCTGTTCAAGTTTCTTGGAGGAAAAAGATCCTTCCAATTTGACACCTGAAAGTTTCTACACTATTCCCGATCACGCAGAAGCAGCACTTGCTGCGGTTTATGCCGAGACCCGATTTATTGGTGGTGGTGGTGGTATTTTCTCCTCAGCATGGCAGCTGCTGGAGGCGCCCACAGGTACTTCCACTACTGAGACAGCACAAAATTCGGATTTGAATAATATTTATGGACTCATCTACGACGGACGAACTCAGCATGTGATCAACTGGTGGAATGGTTTGTACAGGGTAATTGCCCAAGCCAATCTGGTATTAGAAAAAGTCCCGACTATTACTCCGATGGATGCTGCACAGAAAACCAAGGTGCTAGGCGAAGCTCGATTTCTAAGAGCTTGGTCCTATTTCTATTTAGTACGTTTATGGGGAGATGTGCCATTAGTGGTACTTCCACAGACCGCTAGTTCGGAAAATTTCCAACCTTCGCCAGCTTCTCAGGAAGAAGTTTATGCGCTGATTTTGGAAGATTTGAAAGCAGCTGAAGCGGCAGGGTTGCCTTGGATGGACATTAGTGGCAGAGCTTCCTTAGCAGCAGCCAAATCAATGTTGGCCAAAGTGTATTTGACCATGGCAGGATTTCCTCTAAGCAAAGGAGCCTCTCATTATCAATTGGCTGCTGATAAGGCGAAAGAAGTTGTTGATTACGCGAATAGCGCCCCATCTTCGATCAATTTATTTCCAACGTATAAGGCAATTCACGACGAGAAAAATGGCAATAAGCTAGAGCATATTTTCATGCTTCAGTATAATGTGATTGTATCTGGAAATCCGATGAATAATATGTTCCCGAACTTCAAGCCAGTTACGTTTGCAGGTCCATCAGGAACGGGAAGTACTGTTCCCACGGAAGATTTCTATAATTCTTATGAGACTGGAGATCTTCGAGCTGTTAATCAGGAAGGGTACTTCTATACCACTTACTATAGAAATGGTAGTGGTGAGGAATTTGATCTAGGTGCGCCATATATTTTCAAGCATTTCAATCAGCAAGCTTTAGGGACTAAGGGTCAGCCCGGGTCTAAAGCGAATAACCTAAATGTTCCTTTAATTAGGTTTGCAGAAGTGTTGTTGACCTATGCAGAAGCTCAGAATGAAGTAGGTGGACCAAATGCTTTGGCTGTAGAGAGTTTGAAAAGAATTCGTGACAGAGCTGGTTTGACTACCATGTCTATGGGTGCATACAATACGGAAACATTCAGAGATGCAGTCTTGAAAGAGAGATGGCATGAGCTGTGCTACGAGCAGATCACTTGGTTCGATATGCTTCGCTTGCGCAAAGTGTATAATGAATCTACGAATGGTTTTGATCAGTTTGTAGGACATATAAATCCTAGCTCAAATCAAGCACTTCAGGCTATGCATTATTTAATGCCTTATCCACTTCCTGAAATGCAGAATAATCCAAATCTTACTCCACAGAATCCTGGATATTAAGAGAGATTTTTAGCTTATGAGTAAATGAAAAGGGCTCCAATTTGGGAGCCCTTTTTTTTACCATAAGTCTTTTGAGGTCAAAGTGATTTATACCTACACCTTGTTTTAGTTTTAATTTCCTTCAAAATACCGCTTCAGCGTATATTCTGGTTGCCAACGGTCTGGCTTTCTGGTTAGTTTGCTAGGATCGTATTTCAGTGGTTTGATCACCTTGGTAGTCAAAGCAGCGGTGTCACCTGAGATCTTTTGCCAATCTTTCAGCGCACGCATCAATTCATCTTTGGTGGTGGAATACTCCTTGTTCTCTGCCAGATTATTTAATTCTAACGGGTCATTTTTCAAGTTGAAAAGCTGCGTATAATCTCGCTCAGGATATCGGATCAACTTCCACTCTGGAGTTCTTACGGCACGCACCGTATGTCGATAGGCGGTAAAAAGGCTGGTTCTTACGTCAGAATCTTTTCCAGAAAGGATAGGAGCCAAACTCTTCCCGTCCACTTGCGTTGGCTTAGGCAAACCCGCCAATTCGGATAGCGTAGGGTATAGATCATAGAGATAGACCATAGCATCGAAGGTTTCGTTTTTCGGAACTCCGGGGCCTTTGATGATCATGGGGACGTTTGTGCTGTGTTCGTAGAGACTTTGCTTCCCAAGCAATCCATGACTTCCTGCCGCCAAACCATTATCTGCAGCATATACGATGATGGTGTTGTCGTAAAGGTTGTTGTCTTTCAGCGTTTGGATGATTTTTCCGATTTGACTATCCAAATGCGTCACAAGAGCGTAGTAATCAGAAAGAATCATCTGGATTACTTCTGGTTTTCGTGGCCAGTCAGTAAGCAGCTCGTCACGAACCATAAGATCGTCAAATTCAAAGGGATGGTATGGTTTATAATTTCCAGGTAAAGGCAATGAGCCATCAGGATAATGGTTGATGTAATTCGCTTCTGGGGAATAAGGATCATGGGGTGCTGTGAAAGCCACGTATGCAAAGAAGGGTTTATCAGTCCCTGATTTCGCATGAGAATTGATAAAATCAATCGCACCTTTGGCAAAGACTTCAGTAGAATAGCCTTTGAAAGTTGGCTCGCCAAGCTTTCCATTTTCATTATAATTGCGCATTGCTAGACTATAATGATCTGCCATTCCACCTAAATACACATTTTTCGCCTGTTGGAAACTCGCTTCGAAAGCCTCTTTTTCATTATGCCATTTGCCCGTACCAAAGGTAGAATAACCTGCCTCTGCAAAATCCATCGGCATGGTACGTTCGCCTTTTAGTTTGTCATATACATGAAACAAACTTTTTCCAGCTAGCAACATCGCCCTACTTGCGGCACAGACGGCACCGTGATTTCCACCCATTACGTAGGCGTTTTCAAATCGGCTTCCTTCTCGTGCCAACTGATCAATATTGGGGGTTTGAATGTAAGGATTACCAGATGCACCGAAGGCGTCAGCCCGCTGGTCATCTGCGAAAAGAAACAATACATTGGGCTTGTTTTTTTGATGCTGCGCAAAGCTTTGTTGGATTGTGACAGCAGATAGAAGTATAAGCCCCAATCCAACTGATCTGGTTTTACTCTTCATTGTTTAGTTTTTTAATTATGTATCCGTATTTGGCTATTGTTTTTTCTTGTGCCACTTTTCCTCTGTCTGTTAAATGAGGACTTATTACTGCCCAAATACTTTTGACCATTGACCCTTTTTCCGTGAATCTTTCAGTGGCAAGGACTTCTCTTTGTGACAACCAAAAAGTGATAATTATGCGAATGATATGTTGAATGTTTTCGTAGGTCTCAGTTTCAATTCTCAAGATATATTCATCAGAGAGGAATTCCTGAAAAAGCGTATCCATCTGCTGCTTTCGAAATTCAGAAGTTTGTTGCAAAAGCAATGAGATTTGTGGAAAAGCTCTAGAGATTTCCATGACATCCAGATTGATAAAGCGATATCGGTATTGAAATTCTTCTAGTTGTATCAACAGAAGATGCACATGTTCAATTGAAGATATATTCTCCTTTCGGGCTATAAAATAGTCCGACATTTCAACTCTCATTTTATCATAAATAGCTAAAATAAGTTCTTCCTTAGTTTTGTAGTGATAGTCAAGATTGCCATGGCTAATTCCCATCTCGCTCGCAATGTGTCGACTCGTAATTCCTTGAACTCCTGAGTGATTAAACAGAGTGATAGCTGTTAAAAGAATTTTGTCTTTGGTTTTTATTTTTGATGGTATACTTGAGTTTTCGTAGTTGTGCACTGATTAAGTGAAAGTGATTAATAAGTTAGGAGAATGATTTTAGGCATTTTTTAAAAGACCTTTAAATTAGAATGAATACGCTCATGCGACTGGTGGTTCAAATGAAATTGAAGGTATTTATTTGTCTTTTGATCTGTCACTTATCTCTCCGATAGGCACAGAATATTATCAAAGTTATGGATAGCTTATTCCGAGGTCATTTTCTCTGACTTCGATTAGTTTTTGCTTTAATTTTTTGCGTAAATCTATCATTACAACTTTATAAGCTGGATTCATAGCTAGATTGTGGAACTGCTGAGGGTCGCTTTTCATATCATAAAGCTCCATACCAGCTCCCGCATCCTCATCGTATTGGATATATGCATACTCGTCAGTTCGGATCAAAAATGACTTTCCTCCTTGAGTTACAGAGAACGCAAAATTGCGCACTTTTTTAGTAGGGTTTTTCAGAATTGGAACAAGGCTTTTACCCTGAATAACTTTTGGATAGTCTAGGCCAGCCAACTCAGCAAGGGTAGGATAGAGGTCAAGTAGCTCGGTGAATGAGTTGGTGACCGCAGGCTTTTTGCCTGGAACTTTGATCATCATCGGTACCTGAACAGATTCTTCATGGAGGCTCACTTTCATCCAGAATTCATGCTCGTCTAGGTGAAAACCATGATCCGAGGTGAAAATCACAATCGTATTATCTTCTAAGCCTTCCTCTTTTAGCGTTTTTAGCACCTTGCCCACTTGTGCATCCATGTAAGAAACCGAGGCATAATAGGCAGCAATTGCTTTCTGCTTTTGCACGGCATTCATGTCAGCATTGACACTTGTGACGTAGTTTATTCCTCGCTCGGGAATATCATCCCAGTCATTTTCTATTTGGGTTGGCAGCTCAATTCCTTCGTAAGGAAAAGGCTCGAAATAACTCGCTGGTGCTACAAAAGGTACGTGAGGTCTCACAAATCCTACAGCCAAGAAGAACGGTTCGTCTTTGTGAATTCGGATCAATTCGGAAGCTTTTTCAGCTGTTTTACCATCAGAATGAGCCAAGTCATCTCCGCTTGCTTTGACTATGGTCATCACGTTCCCGCCTTTTCGTTCTATGCTTCCTTCAGGATTATTTTGCGCCAATTCTGCCTCGCCTTCAGCTTTCCACTCTGGGCCTTGAGAATTGTATTTCTCAGTCCAAGAAGCTTCATCGTCTTGTCCATCTGAACCATTTTCGATATCGATGGGAACTCCCATATGGTAGATTTTGCTTACCCGAGCAGTGAAATAACCATTTTGCTTAAACAATTCTGACATGGAAGGTCTGTCTGAACCTACCTCTTCACGGCCACTTACATATCCGAAAGTAGTAGTAGCATTCGGATAATAGCCAAACATCATTGAGGCTCGTGATGGCCCACAAACGGGATATTGTGTGTAAGCACGTGTGAAGACCGTACTTTCCTTGGCAAGTTGATCAATGGCAGGAGTGCGAGCCTTTTCATTTCCATACGAGCCCAAAGCCTTAGTAGTCAAGTCATCAGATATGATAAAAAGGATATTAGGCTTCTTGTTCTGCTGTGAATAGGCAGTAATACAAATTAGAAATGTGGCTAATACTAGTATCCTTTTCATTTGTCAATCTACTATGAGGTTTGCCTATCAAAGTAATTATAAATATAGGACAATCGACCTAATATTGAATATCATTGATAATTTAACATGTAAAGAGAACTTTGCTCTTTGGCTTTGGATAGATTTTTTTATCCGAAGAGAGTGGTTTGACTAAATACCTATAAATTAGAACTTCAATAAAAAAATAAAGTATGTCTGGAATAAAAATCTATTTTCTATTTTTAGTTGCTGCTCTGGCCTGTAGCTGCAATTCCAAAATTGAACAAAAGCTAGCTGAAAGACCCAACATCATTTTTATAATGGCAGATGATCATGCCTATCAGGCCATCAGTGCTTATGGTAGCGGTCTGAATGAAACGCCTAACATCGACAGGATAGCTAAAGAGGGAGCGATTTTCACTAGAGCTACAGTGACCAATTCTATCTGTGCACCAAGTCGGGCAGTGTTGCTGACAGGAAAGCATAGTTTCATGAATGGCAAAGTGGATAACATTCAGGCTTTTGATTGGGATCAGGACAATTTCCCTAAGTTGATGCAAGCCAATGGTTATCAAACTGCTTTGATCGGTAAAATTCACCTGGATGGCCAGCCTCAGGGTTTTGATTATTCTATGGTTTTGCCTGGTCAGGGAGAGTATTATAATCCTGACTTTTTAATCAATGGTGAGAAAAAAAGAATAGAAGGATATGTTACTGACATCACTACAGACTTGGCTTTGGACTGGTTGGAAAATGGGAGAGATAAGGAAAAGCCATTCGTGATGCTTTATCATCAAAAGGCTCCTCACAGAAATTGGAAGCCCGCTCCTGAGTATTTGACTCTTTATGATGATAAGGAATTTACTCCGCCAGCAACTTTTTTTGACAATGAAACGAATTATCAAGGAAGAGGGACCGCTGCTCGCGAGCAGAAAATGGAGATAGATGAGATCATGCGATGGGGTCGAGACTTGATGTTGGAAGTAAATCCTTCTGGCGATAGTACTGGTTTGAAAGGTGAGCTAAAGCGTTTTAATCCAGAGCAATTGAAGGCATGGAGGGCAGCTTATGATCCTAAAAATGAAGCTTTCCTGAAAGCTTACGGACAATTGGATGAAAAGACATTGACCCTCGAGAAAAAGAGAGAGATCGCTATCTGGAAGTACAACCGTTACATCAAAAATTACCTGCGGACGATCAAGTCTGTGGATGACGGAGTAGGTGAGGTATTGGATTACTTGGAAGCAAATGGTTTGGCGGAAAATACGATTGTGGTTTATACTTCTGACCAGGGTTTTTATCTAGGCGAGCATGGCTGGTTTGATAAGCGATTCATGTATGAAGAGTCATTTCGTACGCCACTTTTGGTGAAATATCCAAAAGAAATTAAGCCTGGAACTACCATCAAAAACTTGGTTCAGAACCTTGACTTTGCGCCTACATTCCTAGATTATGCTGGAATCAAAGCTCCAAAAGAAATGCAGGGAGAATCTTTCAGAAAGCTTGTGAGTGGTGAAAGTGACAAGTGGAGAGATGCTGTTTATTATACGTATTACGAGTATCCTGCCGAGCACAGCGTGAAACGACACAATGGAGTTGCTACGGATAGATATAAACTTATTCACTTCTACTATGACATTGACGAGTGGGAATTATATGACTTAGAAAAAGATCCTCGCGAGATGAATAATGTGTATGATGACCCTTCCTATGCTGACGTGAAGGAAATGATGCATAAGAAGTTTGAAGAAGTGCGAACAAAGTATGGTGACAGTGACGCCAACGATAAACGCTACTTAGACGAGTATATGGATGTTTATAACAGGAGGAATAGTAAGTGATATGATTCTTTAAACGATCCCATTTGTCTTAATTACTAGGTTAAAAAGGCTGGAAGACGGAAGACCGGAGACCGAAGTAGCCTTACTCTAAGAGTCAAACTTAAGTGTGATTGATTTTGATTTTTACTGCCAAATGTGGGGAATTATGAAATAAGTAAATTGGATCTAGTATGTTAGACTTTAGGCATCTTTTAAGTTTGCTATGGAGGAAACGAATCAAATTTTCGGGCCATCGGTTACTTAAAATAAACAAAACAAAATGAGCAATTATAAAAAAGCATACATCGCAGGCGGTTGCTTCTGGGGGATGGAAGATCTCTTCAGAACTCGTCCGGGAATCGTAAATACTGAGGTAGGATATCAAGGTGGTGAAAATGACGATCCTACCTATAGAAACCACCCGGGTCATGCGGAGGGCATCGAAATAACGTATGATCCTGACAAGACATCCTTTAAAGAAATCTTGGATTTCTTTTTTAGAATTCATAATCCCACTACGATAGATCAACAAGGCAACGACATGGGATCTAGCTATCGTTCTGTGATTTTCTACCAAAGTGAGGAGGAAAAAGTTGAAGCACAAGAAATGATCGACATCGTCAATGATTCTGGAAAGTGGTCAAACAAAGTGGTGACTACACTAGAGCCCTTTTCAAAATTTTGGCTGGCGGAAGACTACCATCAGGATTATTTGGTGAAAAACCCAAACGGATATACCTGCCATTTCCTAAGATTTGAAGAAAGTTATATCTAGTAAGAAATAAGATGAGATTAGTATTTGAAGGACTTGCACAGTATTGTGTGAGTCCTTTTTTTTTAGATTTACCCTAATATCTTTGACACTGTATCAATTTTTGAGGGATTGATAAATGATTTTCTCACAATTGATCAACATAAATGCGGCAAACACAAGTTTAATAATTTTTGATTCTCTAGCTCAGAATGCCTTAGCATTCTATCTTGCTTTTGATAGACCAAAATAATCAAGTAAAGAATGAAACATACTTTTAAATCGATTTTCATAGGTTCCTTTGCCATACTTGCTTTTGCATGCAATACAGAGGAGGCCGCAAAAACTTCAGAGAGGCCAAATATCATTTTCATCATGTCTGATGATCATGCCTATCAGGCTATATCTGCCTACGACAATACCTTGATCGAAACTCCGAATATTGATCGGATTGCAGAGATGGGGATGCTCTTCACCAACGCATCGGTGACCAATTCCATCTGTGCTCCCTCAAGGGCTACGATTTTGACAGGAAAGCATAGCCATATCAATGGCAAGGTGGATAATCATTTTCCATTCGATACCACCAACGTGACTTTCCCCCAAATTCTTCATGATGCAGGCTATCAAACGGCCATGTTCGGAAAACTTCATTTTGGGAACAGTCCAAAAGGCTTTGATCAGTATAAGATTTTGCCGGGACAGGGAGCTTATTACAATCCTGATTTCATTACCAAAGACGAGGGGAATATCAAAGTGGAAGGATATGTGACGGATATCATCACCGATATGACGTTGGATTGGCTTCAGAATGACAGGAAAGAGGATCAGCCATTTTTCTTAATGTATTTACATAAAGCTCCGCACCGCGAGTGGTTGCCAGCTGAGCGCCATGTTGAGGAGTTTACAAACAGAACTTTCAAAGAGCCAGCAACGCTTTTTGATGATTATTCTGGAAGAGGAAGAGCAGCGCATGAAGCAGAAATGAACTTGCTGACTGATATGCACTGGTCCGGGGATTCTAAAGTTTATCCTGAGGTGATGGATGAATTGGGTATCCCTGAAAATTCTGACTGGGACAAAGGCGCTTTCGATAGAGAAGTTGGGAGAATGAATGAATCTCAGCGTGCGAACTGGGACAAAGCCTACATGAAAGTCAATGAGGACTTCAAGAAAGCCTATCCTACCATGACAGAAGAAGATAAAATGAAGTGGAGGTATCAACGCTACATGCAGGATTATCTGGGCACGATCAAAGCTGTCGATGAGAATGTTGGTCGGGTGTTGGACTATTTGGAAGAAAATGAGATGATGGAAAACACCATCATCGTCTATACCTCTGATCAAGGTTTTTACCTAGGTGAACATGGTTGGTTTGACAAGCGATTCGTTTACAACGAGTCTTTCAAAACACCACTGTTGATGGCTTGGCCTGGAAAGGTAAAAGGAGGAACAAAGTCTGATGAGATGGTTCAAAATCTTGATTTTGCACAGACCTTCCTAGCTGCGGCAGGAATCGAAGCGCCCGCTGATATGCAAGGCGAAAGCTTGCTGCCTCTGCTTACTGGGAATACAGACAAGTGGACTCGTGAGGCTGTTTATTATCATTACTACGAGTATCCATCAGTTCACATGGTGAAACGACACTATGCGATCATTACCAAGGAATACAAGCTGGTTCATTACTATTTTGATGTTGACGAGTGGGAGCTGATTGATAGAAAGAAAGATCCTAATGAAATGACGAATGTCTATGACGATCCAGCTTATGCCGAAATTCGGGCAGACCTTCACAAGCAACTGGATGGTTTGCGTGAGAAATACGGAGACAGTTCAGAACTCAGCCAAAAATACATTGATATGTATTTGGATGATCTTCAAGGCCGCCAAGGGTTTTTTGGTGCAAAAGACACCACCTTGATCAATAAGATCTTTGAGGACAGAAAGAAGAAATAGGGCAGAATTTAGCTCGTAAGTAAGCCTCAGCGTATCCGTTCGCTGAGGCTTTATTTTATTTTTTAACCGCTGATTTCACAGAGTTTTTCGCAGTGAGCGCAATTGTCAGGCTGGGTGTAGTGGTGTCAGGCTGAGCGAAGTCGTTGTCAGGCTGAGCGAAGTCGAAGCCCATTTTTAATTTATGTAACATTATTGTCCTCGACTCCGCTCGGACTGACACGGTTTACATTTAAAATCATTTTATCCAATCTCTTATGAAACTAATGGAAGCAATTGTCAGACCGAGTAAGGAAAACATGGAATTTACAAATTAGCAAATTCTATGTCAGGCTGAGCGAAGTCGTTGTCAGGCTGAGCGAAGTCGAAGCCCCCCATTTAATCCGAGTAAAATACTTGTCCTCGACTCCGCTCGGACTGACACGAGTAGCGGTAAAACATAATCCGTTATTGGTAGCGAAGTCGGAGTCATGCTGATAGCAGTCTATGTCAGGCTGAGAGAAGTCGTTTGTCAGACTGAGCGAAGTCGAAGCCCCCGCCTTCAACCTAGGAAAACTTTTTAGTAGTTTTGGTCTATAAATTCTCCTTAAAATTTTTATGAGAAGTTTCATTCTTGCATTCCGCTAATTCTTTCAATTTATCCCACTCGTCATTAATCATTGAGAGTTTTTTCTTCCTACTCCATCCTTTGATTTGTTTTTCAAAAGCAATAGCCTCTTTGATTTCCTGAAATTCCTGCCCAAACACTAACTCCAGAGGCCTTCTTTTCGAAGTATAGCAAAAAGGATCTAGGCCTTCAGCATGTTCCGCGAATCTCCTTTCCAAATTATTTGTAACTCCTGTATAAAAAGTATTATCGGAGCATTTCAGTATGTAAACGAAGTATTTTTTCATGCAATTTCAATTTAACAAAAAGGAGTAATACAATTACAAAGTATTAATTATCAGCACATAATGTAACTATCAAAGTTTTGTTAAACTACAATTTATGTGACTTTCGAAATAACATTTATTCACTTATTTATTGTCCTCGAATCCGCTCGGACTGACACAAGTTGCGATAAAACATAATCCGTTATTGGTATCGAAGTCGGTGCCTTTTTGAGAGCAATAGTTGTCAGGTTGAGCAAATTCTATGTCAGGCTGAGCGAAGTCGTTGTCAGGCTGAGCGAAGTCGAAGCCCCCCATTTAATCCGAGTAAAATACTTGTCCTCGACTCCGCTCGGACTGACACGGTTTGAAGTAAAAATCACTTTTTATTACAATCTGTTTTTTTAAGAAACTACACTTCCTAATTTGTATTCAAATAACCTAACCCATGAATAAGCTCTCTCAATCCTATACAATCTCTGCTGAGGCAAAGGCCTTTTACCAGGAAAATAATTTCATCAAACTCAAGCAAGTGCTCAGTCCTGAGGAGGTAGCACATTTCAGTGAAGTGATTTCAGCCGAAGTCCAACGGAAAAATACCCAAGACAGACCACTGGAACAGCGAGATACCTACAGCAAAGCTTTTTTGCAGATTTTTAATTTGTGGACGGAGAGCGAGGAAGTGAAGAAATTCGTGATGAGCAAGCGTTTGGCTCAGATTGCGGCGGATTTGATGGGATGTGAAAGGGTGAGAATTTACCACGATCAGGCGCTCTTCAAAGAAGCTGGTGGAGGAATCACCCCATGGCATGCTGATCAATACTATTGGCCCATTGATACCAATAACACAATTACTGCTTGGATACCACTTCAAGCTACTCCGCTGGAGATGGGGCCCTTAGAGTTTTCGGCTAAAAGTCAACAGATTGTCTTCGGTAGAGATCTGCAAATCGGGGATGATTCCGAGTCGAAAATCAAGGATAACCTGCGGATCAATAACTTTGAACATGTGATCGAAGCATTTGATCTGGGCGAAGTAAGCTTTCACTCAGGCTGGGTTTTTCACCGTGCCGGAGCCAATCAGACCGATCAGATGCGAAAAGTGATGACGATCATCTACATGGATGCCGAAGCCAAACTGATGAATCCAAAGAATGACAATCAGATCCACGACTGGAATACTTGGTGTCCAGGCGCAAAAATCGGTAAGGTGATCGATACGGAATTGAATCCTGTGGCTGGGGGGTAGGCTAAAGTGCGTTTT
>Ga0209491_10009118_pt1 | contig 12284 bp, 12 predicted proteins | sample BON02_FD_187213 | JGI IMG/M metagenome (GOLD analysis project Ga0209491, IMG submission 187213) | Freshwater microbial communities from Lake Bonney liftoff mats and glacier meltwater in Antarctica - BON-02 (SPAdes) (version 2) | ecosystem: Environmental > Aquatic > Freshwater > Ice > Glacier... | reverse complement strand
GGTGGCTATTTTCATCCGGATTTCACACCGGTGGGCTTGGAGATTTCCGATGGCAAGGAGGTGCATCCGTTTGAGCGGGCGAAGTTGCTGAGTGGAGTTTTTGCGGTGACTGGCGGGCGACCAAAGCTGGAGCGATCCAGCGAGTTTCAGTCATCGTCAAAAGTGACGCAGGCTCTGCAGGCGGGGCCGTTTTTGGTTTCGAATGGCGAAGTGACAGCCGGACTGAACGACACGCGGCGTGCGCGGCGCACGGTGATCGCGACCGACGGGAAGTCGGGATGGGTGATATTATTGATGAGTCCTGTGACCTTGGCTGGTGCCGCCGAGATCCTGAGCACGCCTGGAGCAATCGAGGGGTTTCGCGTGGTGCGGGCTCTCAATCTCGATGGAGGATCATCCTCCGCACTGTGGGCTGCGACCGGCTCCAAGCCGTTTTATTTCCGGGAATATGGCAGTGTGCGCAATTATATCGGAGTTCGCGCAAAATAGGCCGTCGGGCCGACGCGCTCGGTAGGTCTTGCGCATGCTGCGATGCATTTCCTTTTCAGGAAATTGCATAGTTCACACTTAGTTCTGGCGTCCTCCGAGGAGGCGCGGGGAGCAACCCAAGCCGCGCAAGCCGGAAGGGGCAGGCCTATAATTTAAATGTCACGATAGCGTGAAAACCCTAAGAGGCTCCATATTAACGGCAAAGAAACCCGGGGGCAGGGTGGAATGGCACTAAGTTAAGGAGGATTTCGGATGATTCGGGATTGGGTTGCCCGTTGCTTCGCTTTGCTCACCCCTTCGGGGCTGCCATTCGGCAGGCTGTTTCCGCTTCGCTTCGGCTCAGGGATGTGGTTGTAACCATCTATATATAAGAGCGTTGCCCTGGGCTAGCATGGGATGCACCGTTGGTGCTTGGTCGCTTAACTTAGCGCCATTCGGGTCTGTTCTTGCTTCCTGCTTTTCTCGCAGAATTGAGAAAAAGTGAAGCATGCCAAGAAAGGCGCATCTGGAATTTGAAGGTGCGGGTTACCATGTGATAGATCGGGGGGATCGGCTGGAGGCGATTTTCCTCGACGGCGAGGATCGTGGTTTTTTCCTGAAGACATTGTGGCAGGCGTGCGAGCGAACAGGTTGGCGGGTTCCCATTTATGTGCTGATGGGAAACCACTATCATCTGCTGATGGAAACGCCGGAAGCGAACCTGTCGTCGGGAATGCGGTGGTTGCAATCGACATATACGATCCGGCATCATGTGCGAAATCGTCTGCGCGGGCACTTGTTCCAGGGGCGATACAAGGCGATCATCGTAGATCCCCATGCGGAGACCTACTTCCGCACAATATCGGATTACATTCACCTGAATCCGGCGCGCGCCGCGCTCATCGAGCCGGGGAAGAAGCTGAGCGACTTCCGTTGGAGCAGCTTTCCCGTTCTGATCGGGATACCCCGAAAGCGTCCCGCCGGGCTTGCGGCGAAGCGTGTTGTCTGCGGGTGGGGCGATGCGGATAACGCGCGCGGACGGAACCGGTATCGCGAGGCTTTGGAAAAACGGGCGAGGGACGAGCGGACGATGTCCACGATTGACGAGGGGATGTTGAAATCTTTCCGCCGGGGGCTGCTGGAGAAGTTTGATTCGTTTTCTGCGGGCGCGGGCACAAGTGATAAAAATCAGGCGTCATGACGAAGCCGAGCGGTTGATCCGGATGAGCATGGAGTGCCTGAGGCTTGACGATCTCGGCAGCCAGCCGAAGGGGAGTTTCGTGAAAATCGCGCTGGCGGCATTTGTCAAAAGCCGGACTGTCGCCACAAACCTTTGGGTTGCCAGTAGATTGCAGATGGGCGATCCCAGCAGGGTGAGTCGTTATTGCGCGGAAACCGGAAGCCGGAAGACGGGAGGATGTGCGAAAGATCAGTGAACGGCTCCAAAAAGCAGGAAGCAAAAACGGACCACTTTCCTGCCTGCTTTGCATCATTTTAATGCAGGCACGGCAACTCTATTCCGTCGGCGGAATTCCCCGGGGGTGTATCCAGTCTCTTTCTTGAAGTGTCGGCAAAAATGGGCCGCATCCACATAGCCGTATCTGACGGCGACTTCTTTCATAGGCATGTCTGTTTCCTTCAGGAGCCGACCCGTTTCCTTTAAACGAAGTCGTTGCACGAATTCGCGCGGACCGATCCCCTGATCCTTGCGGAACAAGGCGGAAAAGTGGGAAACACTTAGGGAATGGTAACGGGCAATCTGCTCAACGGAACGCGGAATCCCTGTGTTTTGTTCGAAATAGGAGCGCGCCGCCTTCACTATCCGGCTTTGTCTTTCATTCAAAAGCGGTCTCTTCTTCCCGATTTTGGCAATGTCTCCTGACACTGCGCGCTCCATCAACATCAAAAGCATCTCGAGGGCATTGCAGGCCATGACAGCGGAGTGTTTTTCTGCCGAATTCCATTCCTGTTCGATCCAACGAAGCAATCCTTCCACCTGTGTCATATCGGCCATCTCCAGCTTCTTCCAGGCAATAGATGACAAGTCCCGCTGAGTAGATTCAAAACCCACCCACATTACACGGCCCTCTGCATTAGCCTCGACGTCCTCCTGATGGGTTGTTCCCGGTGGAAGCAAAAGGATCTCCCCTCTGTTCAAGACCATTCTCTTGCTCTTGCCCAGGGTCCATCGACATTGCCCGGAAAGAACCACCCCGAACTCATAAAAGGGGTGTTGATGCGGCCCTGAATGGAAACTCCGCTGCGTGCTTTTTCTCATGCGGGCACATAAACATAAATGTAGATCCGATTGTATTTTAGCCATTATTAACCCTTTTTTTAGTCTAAATTCATCGATTCTTACAAGTTTTTCCGCGATTCGTCCGATTGATGTGTCCCCTTTTTCATGTATTATCAACTCATGAAAAAAATCAGATGGGGACTGCTCGCCGCCGGAAATATCGCCAAAGCCTTCGCTCAGGGGGTTCAACATTCCAACTTGGGAGAGCTCGTTGCCGTGGGCAGTCGCACCCAGGCCAGCGCCGAGAAATTCGCCAAAGAATTCAACATCCCCATTGCCCACGGCAGTTACGAAGCACTCCTGGCAGATCCCGGTATTGATGCTGTTTATATTTCCACACCCCATCCCATACACGCGGAGTGGATCATCAAAGCGGCGGAGGCGGGTAAACATATCCTCTGCGAAAAACCCCTCACTCTGAACCACGCCGAAGCCATGGCAGCAGCCGAAGCCGCGCACGTGAACAAGGTGCTCTTGATGGAAGCCTTCATGGTGCGTTGCCATCCCTTTATTGAAACGTTGCGTGATCTGATCCGCAATAAAGCCATCGGAGAGATCCGTCTCATCCGGAGCACGTTTAGTTTCAATGCAGACTTCAATCCGGACAGCCGACTTTTCAACAATGCACTCGGTGGCGGTGGCATTCTGGATGTGGGCTGCTATACAACAACCCTGACCCGCCTCATTGCCGGAGCAGCCCTGGATTTGCCTTTTGCCAGTCCGAGCAATGTCAGCGGGGTCGGAACGTTTCTGGAAACCGGAGTCGATGGCTGGGCCATTGCTTCCCTCGAATTCCCTAAGGGCATTCTGGCCCAACTCTCCACCGGAGTTCATTTGAATCAGGACAACGGCGTGACTATTTTTGGTTCGGAAGGTCACATCAGGATTCCCAACTGCTGGATTCCTGCAAAATCCGGCGGTGACCTGAGTCTCTTCGTCAAAACCAAGGATGTGGACGAGAAAGAAATCAAGGTCGGCACGACAGAATGGCTTTATGCCCTGGAGGCGGATGCTTTTGCCCGCGCATGGTTGGAAGGCAAGTCCTCCGTCCCGGAAATGCCCATCGCCGATAGCCTCGACAACATGCTCACCTTGGATCGCTGGCGGGAATCCATCGGACTGGTTTACCAGTCCGAACACCCATCCAACAACGCCCGCACCATCAGCGGTCACCCTCTGAAAAAGAAAGCGGAGGCACCCATGCGCTACGGTCGCATCGCCGGACAGGATTTCGATATCTCGCGGCTGATTCTCGGCTGCGACAATCAACGAACCATGCCCCATTCAGTGGCCATGTTCGATGATTTCTTTGAAAGAGGAGGAAACGCCTTTGATACCGCCTGGATCTATGCGGGGGGGCGGATGGAAGTGCTCCTCGGACATTGGATACAAAGCCGCGCTATTCGCAAACAAGTCTTCGTTATTGGCAAGGGTGGCCATTCCCCCCTCTGCGAACCGAAGCATATACTTTGGCAGTTGGAGGAAACCCTCAACCGGTTGCAGAGCGATTATGTGGATCTTTATCTGATGCACCGCGACAATCCCTTGGTTCCTGTCGGAGAGTTCGTCGATGTTCTAAACGACCTCCAGGCCAGGGGTAAAATCAAAAGCTTCGGCGGCTCCAATTGGAGCATTGAACGTGCTGCGGAAGCCAATGACTATGCCCGGATGAAGGGGCTGAAAGGATTTTCCGTTTTGAGCAACAACTTCAGTCTGGCCCGAATGGTCGACCCAGTATGGACCGGTTGCGTGGCCGCTTCCGATCCGGAATCCAAAGCATGGTTACAAAAAACCGGTACAGCCCTCTTCGCCTGGTCCAGCCAGGCCCGGGGCTTCTTCACCGACCGCGCAGGTGAAGACAAACATTCAGACTCCGAACTGGTTCGCTGCTGGTATTCCCCCGATAACTTCCAACGCCGTGAACGAGCACTGGAACTGGCCCGAAAGAAGAACACCTCGTCCATCAACATCGCCCTGGCCTACGTCCTACACCAAAATTTCCCGGCCTTTGCCCTGATCGGTCCCCGCACGATTGCGGAAACCGTCAGTTCTTTGGGTGGGCTGACTGTTGAACTAACACCGAAAGAAATCGTGTGGCTCAATCTTGAGAACTAAGTCCGATAACATGATCACTCAGCGGTGATATGCCTGATGTGCGTGTGAGTGGGGCAAAGGGGGCAGTCCTTGGTTTTTGCTTTTTCCGGGGTATGAAAGGGGTCATGCATGAATGGAACTAAGTTAAGGCGAATTTGGGACGATTCCAAATTGGGTCGCCCCTTTAGGGCTGTCGCTGTAACAATTTATCTATCAGGCTGTTGAGCCGGTATGGTATAGGACGTGCCGATTGGTGCTTGGTCGCTTAATTTAGTGCCATTCGGGTCATGCATGAATGGCACTGTTTTAAGCGGCTCATCGGCGGATTCCCTTTCTGTAAAATGAGGAATTTTCCACTAAAAAAAGGGGTCAGTGTGCAAATCTTGACACTTTGCTCCACAGCTCACACTACGAACTCTGATTGGCAATAAATTCACCAAGCGCGAGCGGAAGTTTCTCATTGTTCTTGCCCGGACGAGTTCGGCTCAGGAGCTGACTGACATTGGCGGCACTTTTCATCTGCAGTCGCCTCGCGATCCATTCCTGCGAAACAGTTGTTGTCTTCCAGATCAGCATCCCAAGGGCCACTTTCCGCGGATCGCTTCCCCTAAGTTCTGCAAGTCTGGACTCTTGGAGTGCTGCGGCTTGCAATCCCTCTTTCACCAATCTTTCAGCCTCTCGCTCTCCGTGTGCGAGTTTCTGCGGGCTTCGACGATATCCCCGCGATTTCCCCTTGTTGATCAAATTTTGTCCCAGCTTGAGCATCTTCTCGCCAAATTCCTGCCTTCCCCAATACCACCCCCGCTTCAAATCACTCATTCGCCGGTCCACCTCCCCCGCCAGCGTGACCTCCCCGCTTCTCTTGCCCTCCTCCAAAATCCGACGGTCCAGATAGCTCACCAATTCCCGCCTTCCCGCTGCGGTATCGGCAAATCCCAGCATCCGCATTCCCATTTCCGCCGCGAGCCACTTCGCTCGTTTTCCAAGTGGCGCGGCATAGCCCCCTGCCACGCTGCTCCAAGGGTAATCCAGGATGCTCTCTCCTTTCTCCACATTCACCATTCCTGCTCGCCCCGGATTCAAATGAATGTAGTTCATCAATGTTTCGTAATACGCCGGGAGTTCCCCCTCCACGATCACCGCTTTGTAACGATCTCCAAAGAGCCGCCCCCATTGCCGGTGACGGATATTAAATCGTCGCGTCACCGTGTTCTGCAGCCACTTCATGCCTTCCACAAGGTTGGCTTCCGGCGTCTCGATGAACAGATGATAGTGGTTGCCCATCAGCAGACACGCATGCACTCGCCACCCCGTCTTTTCGCAGGCCTCCGAAAGCGCCTGCAGGAAAAACCGCCTGTCGTCATCGTCTAAAAATATTGCCTCGCGCCGGTTCCCCCGCGCCATGACGTGATAAAACGCCCCGCCGTATTCGATTCGCACACTCCGAGCAATCTTTCCAACATCTCCCTTCCTTCCCATTTTGTCAAGATTTGCACACTGACCCCTAGTTTCCTCTATGCAGGCATGCCCTTTTTTAATTTTCACGCCTTTCTGTTTCTCAGCCTGATCCTGGCCGCGATCTTCGTGGTGCAAAAAAATCGCGTCGGGGTTTGCTGAAGTTTGTCGGGATGGCTTTCGTGCCAGCCACGGTCAGCGTCGTTCTGGTCACGGGGGGTTCTACACCGCGTCGGGCCCTCGCTTTGATCCATCCTGGCTTGCAGGCAAGGAGGGCCCGATCTCCTTGCTCTGGAATTTCGGACTCACGCTGCGCATCGTCCTGATTCTGGCCGTGATGCTCGCACGCAGCAAGGATGCCGAGGCGCGTTTCTTTGTCTGGACCGCTCTGGTGATTTTTCTGATCTGCTGCGTGGTCATTTTCACGCCTTGGGAATGGGATAACATGAAGCTGATGATGTGGAGCTGGCTCGTTATTGCCCCCTACATCTGGACGAATCTCATCGCCGGACTGCAACTCCCGGCGCGGGCGGCCCTTTGGTTTGTTTTGTTTTTTCGGGAGCCATCTCGCTCGCCGGCGGACTGGACGCCCGCCATGGCTACGCCCTTGCCCGACGATCGGAGTTGGACGCCTGGTAGCACGCCATTGCGGACATTCCGGCGGAAACCCGTTTTGCCTGCACGCCGAACTACAATCACCCCCTCATTCTTCTCGGACGGAAAGTGGCCTGCGGGTACGAGGGGCACCTCTGGAGTCATGGGCTTGAATTCCGCGAGAAACTCGCGCTCCTGAATAAAGCCCTCACCGGCCAAACCGCCTGGCAGACCGCCGAACCGGTCCTCGACGTCGAATGGCTGGCTCTGCGCCAGGCGGATTATTCCACGGCTAAACCTCCGGGCGATTTGCCGCCCGCCGGCATCGGAGCGCTCTACGATTTGCGCCCTCTGTTTAAACTAAATTCATATAGCCAAGCACCCCTGCGATTGCCACCACGACCAGTGGATTAGTCTTGGTCGTGACGAAGATTCCGGTGCAAACCGCCGTGAGCAAATACGCGCGCCAGTCGTGGTCCGCCGTCCGGCTCATGACATAGCCGCTGGCCAAGACCAACCCCACCGTGAGCGGGGCAAACCCTTTTTCAATGGCGTGACGAAACGCGGAATCCTTCGCGCTTTCCCAAACCCGTGCCACGAGATAAACCAGAATACCGGCCGGAATCATCATGGCGAGCGTGGCCAAAATCGCACCGATCACGCCGGAAAGCTGCCCCCATCCGGCACCGAGCCCGGCTTTGTAACCGACCAATGTGACAATGAGGATGCTCGGCCCCGGCGCAGCCTGTGAGATGGCAAAAATATCGGCGAACTGGCTGTCGGACATCCAGCCGTAATCCTTCACCGCCTTGAGATGCATTTCGGGAATAACGGTGTTTCCCCCGCCAATCGAGAGCAGCGACAGCGCGCTGAAAAGCGTCAGGAGATGAATGAGCGTGCGAACGTTCATGATTTCTTTTCCCGCGGCCAGCCCCAGAGCAGGCTCAATGGTGCCAGGATGGCCAGGCAGGGAAGCAGATGCCAGCGCAGCACCCCGTTCAAAATAAATATCGCGGCGAAAAGCAGCAGGGGCACAGATCCCTTGAGACATTTTCCTCCCGTCTTGATCGCCATGGAAAGCGTCAGAGCCACCGCCGCCGCCGCCGCACCCCGCAGGATATTTTGCAAGGCCGGAAGATGATGGTAGGTGAAGTAGCCGTAACCCAGCGCCAGGACAATCAGCACGGGCACCAGCGTCAGCCCGAAAATCGCCGCCAGACCGCCCGGAACCCCCCGCATCTTATTGCCCACAAAAACCGCCAGATTCACCTGATTGGCCCCCGGCAGGATGCGGCACATGGTTAGCGCGCTGAGGAACTCTTCCTCGGACATCCACTTTTTTTCCACCACGATCACTTCGCGCGACCAGGCCGAAAGTCCGCCGCCAAATGACGCGAGGGAGATGTGATTAAATGTCAGGGCCAGATCGAGAAGAGAAACTTGAAACTCCGGCTGCAAGCCTTCCGTCGCCAGTTTCCCGCTTTCCGTCTTCTCCCCCTCCTCACTCATGCTGCAGATCTTTGTCGTGCGGGAAATCCGTCTCTTCCTTGTGTTGCGCGGGATCGAGCGGATCCGGCGGATCGTAACTGTGCGAGGAATCCCAGTCGCTTTGGAACGTCTCGATCAACCGTTTGACCACAGCCTCGTCCTTGATTGTCGTGCCCAGTTCGCGCCGGAGGTCAAACGCGCTGCGGTCAATGTTCATCGAACCCATCAGCGCGTGTTCGTCATCGGCAATGATCAACTTGGCGTGAACGCGAAGATTTTTCTGCTTGTGCACTTTCACCCCATAGCGCTTGAGCACACGCAACGAAGCGAAGGTATCAAGAATGTCCCAATCACTGATGCCATGTTTGCCTCCGCAAAGGACCCGCACATGCACGCCGCGCTCGGCCGCAGCCATGAGGCGGTCCGTGATGACCGCATCCACAAACTTCGGATGCTGCACATCAATGCGGTGTTTGGCAGAATCAATAAATGCGGCCATGTGCGCGCGGGAGTTCGCGTTGCTCCAGAGCAACCCCGTGTCACCGGAAGGCAGCCAATCCCGGTGCTCCCAGTCGGCATTGAATCCCTCGACCACCTGCGCCACCCGCGCCGGATCCTCAATGATGATGCCGTAATCGCGCGTGAGGGTGAAATACTTGGTGCACAGATTAAAGGTCGCGATTAAGGCCGCCGCGCCGTCCACCACGATGGATTTCTCGTGCGTGACATAAAACTTCGGATTCGCCCATTGAATATTGACTCCGTTTTTCTTGAAAAAATCAAAGGTGTCGTCGTTGGCGCGATCCCCGGCCGAACGCTTCGGATTGAGCATGATGCGCACATCCACCCCGGCATTTTTGCGCTCCACCACCGCCTGGAGCAGACTTTCCTCGGTGTAGGTGAATTGCTTGATCAGCAGGGATTTTTTGGCGGTGTTGATAAAATCGCGCACCGGACCGACTCCATCGTCGGGCTGCACGATCAGATGAGGAAGAGGAAGAGACATCGCTTTCGTTTATAGCCCGCCCGGAGGAAAAGAAAAGCGCACGTTTTTCCCGCCGGAAACACGGGTGCGGCTAAGTGCCGGGAAGATTTCTTAACTTCTCATTGAGATGGCTCACATCCGCCATGGCTTTGAGCAGCGGGCCGTGCTAGCCGAATTCCACCACCGAAACCGATCCCACCGGACACCCCAGCCGGTAGCGGAAAAGTCCGACATCTATCCCCAGCAGCGAGCACAACAAAATCCGGATCGTCGCCTTGTGCGACACGATCAGCACATTCCCGTTGTCATACACCCGCTGGATCTCCTCGACCACCCGGAGCGTGCGATGGGCTATGGATACGGCCGGCTCGCCATCCGTCGGCGGATACCAGGCCGGGTCCGCCGACCAGCGGATGTAGTCATCGTGATATTCCACCGAGACCTCCTCCACCGCCCTGCCTTCCCATTTGCCATAGCTGATCTCCTTCAGATCATCCCGCACCTGCGGCAATCAAAGGGGTCAGTATTACCAGATCAAATCAAGGGATATTTTTGAAAAATATATTAGGGCAAGCGGGAGTGTGCCAATTTTGAGGGGATCAAAAAGGCAGGCAGGAAGGCAGGGCTTGGAGCAAAGGAAGGGAACGAAAGGTGGAGGCGGAGCGGGAACGGTGGCGACACCGGGTTCTCCGCGTGAAGCAGAGAGAAGCCCCCTTATCCTGGCAGACTGGTGTGACGCGCCATCGACAACGGGTGCCGTGGCAGAGTATCTTTGAGCCATGGTCCGACCTGCACCGCGAAGGGTGAGGTCGGATCGGGGGCGACCGGTGTCTTGGCATACTGACCCAAGCCGTCGCGCAATGCGCGGCACCATGCATAGAGCCATCCGGTCGCCCCGTCTCCGGTTTTCATTTCCGCATACGTTTAAGCCCCGGAGCTCTCCGGGATGTGGGTGTGGGAAAAGGATTGTTGAAGCGAGAGGGTCTTCATGGCTTCAAGGGAAGGATGACATCACGCGACTCCATGGCGGTGCAGCGCCAGAAGCCAAGGGGAGTGTCTTTGTTGGTAATGATGGCGATGCCCCCGGGAATGGTGCGCCATTTTCGGATGAGGATAAGCCAGGCCTGCAAGGCCGCGTCGGCACAGAGCGCACTGGAGGCCGTGCTCGATCGGCTTGCGGGGTCGAGATAGGGAGTTCGGTTAAGGACAAGAGAGCGAAGGAGGCGCAGGTAGCGACGGGCTCCGGCGAAGATGCCGTGCTGGCCGTTGGCATTCCAACGGGTGATGCGATCCTTGAGTTCGGGCGGGCCGTAGAGAAGGATTTTTTGTGCGCTTTGGACGGTCCAGTCTTTGAGGATGTGATTGCAACGGGCTGGGGAGTGACCCTGGCAGGCGGGTTGGTCAGGGCCGCCGCTTTGGAAGGTGCGTGGGACAATGCCGGCGAAAGCACAGAGAGAGTCCGCCCCGGGGAGACGTGAGGGATCGCCGAGTTCTCCAGCCGTTCCGGCGGCGAGAGTAAATCCGATGCCGGAGATGCTGGTGAGCATGACGTAAGGAGTGGATGCGAGAAGAATGGCGGCCTGGCAACGCAGTTCGCTGGCATTGCGGGTGAGGCATTGACGCAAGTCCACGGTGGCGCAGAGCGTGCGTTGGAGCGCAGCCAGCCGGTGAGGGGCGGGCGGCAATGCATTTGAGGCCAGGGCGATGAGTTTGGCGGCGCCCGCAGGGCTGGTGCACCCCGTGCCGTGCAAGGAACGTGGCCAAAGTGCGCGGACGGCGGCGGGCGATCTCGGGCACACTGAAGCGTTCCCGCATGAGTGCTATGGACGCTTCGCAGAACGGGGTGAGTCCGCTTTTTGAGTGTTCAAGAAATCCGGGAAAGAGCTGATCGACGTAAGCGTGGATGCGGTTGGATGCGGCAGTCTGCTGGCGCACCAGAGTGCGCCGGCAGCGGGTGATCTCGCGGATTTCGAAGTAGATGTCCTGAGTTGCCTTTTTGTCTTTTAAGCCGAGCGGTCCCGTGGATCTCGCCCGTCGGGAAAGGAGGGTTTTTGCGATGCCCAGAAGATCGAGCAAATCGGTGCTGGCAATCTGGTTCTCGCGGTTCTCTTTGGCCTCGGCAGCATTGACTCGCAGAACCAGATACTGACGGGCACGCAGCGCCGCTGTAAAGTTGGCGACATAGGAAGCCTCATCTTCCCCACCGAGGAAAATATCGCATTGGGGAATTTTGCGTCGCCGGGCCGTGGCGCTGATTTGCTCGATAAGGAAGGCCACTCCCTCGACCGTATTGTCCACGGCAAAAGGAGCCCGAAGAATCTCGCCGTTGCCGTCACAACAAAGTGCCACGTGCTTGCGCTTGGCGTAATCCAACGCCACGCAAAGGACTTTGCGCGGATCTGCCGCCCTCTCAAATAGAGTGCGAAGCAGAGCGTTCTGGTTGCGATAGATGGAAGCTGGCGATTGGGTGGTCTTTTTTGTTTTCATGGTATCTCGAAGATACCATTGCGGCAGCTTCAACGCTCCACCGAAGCAGGCAGGCGAGCTAAGCCCTACGGGCTCGCCCGCCTCCTTCGGATGGCTCGTTGAAAAGGTACCAGGCTGTGCCTGTTGACATTCTGACAGCAAGAATTTAGGTGATTCCGCGTCATGTCAATACGCAAGGCCTGACCCCCTTTGCAATGTCATCCAAATCGTTGAAGATGAGCTGCAACTGATGGGTCGTCGACTTCGGAGGATGCAGCGGGGTTTCCCGCTCGTCGGGATCAATCAGGCTCAGGACTCTTGATCTGGAGAGATTTTTTCTGAAAACCGGAGAGGAACGCCAAGGCCGATAGGGAGAGGGCCGGAGAGCGAAAAGGCCGGAGTCGGGAGTAGTATTGGCGGGTGAAGTAAAACATG
>Ga0209491_10009125_pt1 | contig 12285 bp, 11 predicted proteins | sample BON02_FD_187213 | JGI IMG/M metagenome (GOLD analysis project Ga0209491, IMG submission 187213) | Freshwater microbial communities from Lake Bonney liftoff mats and glacier meltwater in Antarctica - BON-02 (SPAdes) (version 2) | ecosystem: Environmental > Aquatic > Freshwater > Ice > Glacier... | reverse complement strand
AGTCTGTTTAGGCATCAACTTGTGCACATACCAGGATTCTCACAAAGCTGTGTGGCCTTGGAAGGCAGACATATTGGCAAAATGTGCCTTTATACTAGATGATATATATGCTGACACCACCCAATATGCTCATTGACATGGGTTCGTTATACTTGAAACTAGACGCATATGATTGTTTTTTTGAATTTAAGAGTGTTTATTAAGGAGTAACCTCAGCAAGACACTAGGCTTTTATTTTTCACACAATAAATACCACCAAAAAAATATATGCCTGTGAAAGTTTCCCTGTTGCCGGGCCTCAAGCAATAACGTTATTGCTTGACGTCCACCATCGACCCCACCCTGCAGATGATATTTGTGATGGCATTTAGACCCACATGCACTGCCTCTCGGGTAAGGCAATGCAAGAGCACGAGGCACAATGCAAAAGGATTAAAATCTGGCCTTGTACCACGCCGGGCCCATCAGGAACTCTGTGTGAAGCACGGTGCACGAGTCCTCACACACCTTGCCCTTTTTCACGCGCCGCCATTGGTTGATCAGTGGGCATATGTCCTTGTGTCGCACAGGATTGCATGCAATGATGTCACTGTGCTCAAAGCAGGATTTGGTCTTGCCAGATGCTGCCATTTGACACGTCTTGTTGCAAAATCCAACCACATAACAACCACAGCAAATAAGTTGGTGTTTCTTTGGACTGGCAATTGATGAACAGCCACGGCACCAACTGTGCTTGATTTCCAATTGCAATTCGAGATGCTGACGCAAGTGTAGTCTTCCAATGTCTTGGTTGCCCATGTGGAACACCGTGAAAGCAAGATGCAGCAAGCAGTCGGCTTTGATGTCCATACTGTTGTGCGTGATAGCGAGCTTACACGCAGTGTCGAGCCAACTCTTGGCTTCGTATATGTCGTGTGCGCCAGATCCTTCATTTTGTGTTTGAGCGTCGACGGTTTCGGCGTGTTGGGAGCACACTCGTGCACTCACTGCCATGTCAATTCCAATCGACAAAGCGGTCATCATCTGGTAGTTTGTTTGTCTTGTGTTTTGCTGCAAGGGCTCGTCCTGTAACAGATACCACACCTGCAGGCGACAGGCGATGGCTTGGTCGTGTTGCCCAAGGAGCATTCGGCATTGCGCCACACGATTCAGAGCCGAAAGTATTGCAATGTTGGCATAGTCGGCCTCCCCCGGGTTTTGCTCACGTGCCAACTGCTTGTGGTGTAGCAGCGTCTCAACAACTGCTTCATGCATCGCTACTGCACATGCGTAGTCCCCTGCCAAAAAGTCACATTTGGCCATGGCGATTTGTGCTTCGTTCTTGAAAAAGTGGTCTTCGAGGTGGTGGTCGGCATGACTGCACGCGACTTGAAAGCAATGCCTGGCCTTGGTGTACTGCAATGCAGCCTTGTACGCGAGGCCCAGATGCATGTGCACTTTGAAGAATACGCCGTTTGCGACCATCGGGTCCAGAAAAGCGATCGCAACCTGCAGCAACTCGATCTCGAATGTATATGCACCTGTCATGTGCAGCGAGGCCGCAAGCTTTGTGTACAGCATCACGCCAGAGTGCGCATGGTCTAGTGCAAAGCATACGTCTGCCGCAGAAAGAATGCTCGTAGTCAAGCCCACAATGCCCTCATAGTCCGCTTGCTCTGTCAGGTGGTCGACTGCCCTGATTACATCGCACATGGTTTTGTGGTTGTGTTCTGCGGTCTCAATTCGCTGAAAAAACACCGCTTGCGATGGGACGGATGATGCACAAACACGCTTGTGGCCCAGCGTCCATGCTTGTTTTTGGCATTCCTTCGAACAATACCAGCGCCGCTTGCACCGAACACACCTGGTCAACGGACCTGCTGCATTGCACGTGACGTTGCAGCAGAAAGCATCCATCCGAGGAGGCGCCTCTGTCAGATCACCAGACAATGACAAAAAATCCTCACAAAGTTTCCAAGTTGACTAACAATATATACCACGAAAATATAATACTATTTTGAGTGGAGTCGCCGATGTCACGGCGATGAGGGGGGAGGGCGTAAGGCGTAGGGGGTATGGGGGCACAGCGAAAAAAATGGTTCGACACGCCAAAACTTGATATAACCCCTCTTTTTTCCCCCTGAAAAATCCCCACAAAGTTTCCAAGTTGACTAACAATATATACCACGAAAATACAATACTATTTTGAGTGGAGTCGCCGATGACCCTTCTCAGAGGGGGGAGGGCGTAAGGCATAGGGGGTATGGGGGCACCTTTTTGGAAAAAAATGCCAAAAAAAAATGTGCCCGATTTCGAGCCAAGTGGATTTCATGCAAATAGAATTTGCCATTTTTCGGCTATAAAAGGATCGTTGTAGCTTGCAGGTGGTCATGCCGCACGAAACATGTCATCTGTCACTGTTTTGGCCGAGGAAGGACGTCCTCTCATGACATTTCTCATCGCTGCGACTGTGTGCTGTCAGGGACAGCTGCTCAAAATGCCCATTCAGGTACATTATCCAGATTACAAGCCAGCAATGGTTGAAATTGAGATTCAGAAGAGGCATAATAAGGGGCGTTTCAACATGGAATTATTTTCCGACAGTGAATGCGCGATTCCGATTCTTGTCCAGACGACTTTGTCGAATGGAGAGGAGGTGGAGCATTTCTACAGTGTTGGAGCGAAAACCCTTGGGTGGGGCTTTGTAACCGGACTTGGTGAAAAGTACCACTGCGACAGTGTATGGAGGATTTGGAACATGGACAAGGATGCTGAAAACAAAGTTGAGATACTTTTTAGCATTTCATTCAAAAAAATCAAGCTTGACAAGGCCACGCGTGCAGCAGAGATTTTTTATTACTCAGACGGTGAGGACACCGATGATGAGTGGGAGGAGTTTGCAGAGCCAAAGGAAAAGGTTTTTGGGGAGGGTCAGAAGGAGGTTCAGACAAGAAAAGAGGTAATGAAAGGAATAATTGAGTCTCACAAGGAAAAAAATGGTGCAGACAGAAAAGAGCCCAACAAAACCGAGGAAAAATGTATTGTTCCTGAGAGTGCAGGTAACTGTGAGGGTGGATGCAGCGATGTTTGCTACAGCCCGAAACCAAAAAAGTCTCGGCGTGATTAGATCAAAACAACATTCAGTGAAGAAGAGCGAAAACAAGAATACCAAGAGGTCTATTTATATGGGGTTTTACACCAGGAGGCTCGTGTTTGCTCTGGTGCTTTTTGTCGTGGTGGACTATCTATTTAAACTTCACAAGGCTCTCTGTGGAAGATGTAGCATTGGGCGTCGCTTCACTGTATCCTTTTTTATCAGTTCTGATGGTCTTGACCATATTACCGGCACTGGCAGGATTGGCTGTCTCTGCTCTTTGCAGTATATTTGCATATATGTAGAGATTGTTTTCCGAGTACCACGAGAGAGTCGAACTAGGATTTATTTTTGATTTGTTTTGAATAAAAATCCAATAAATCCAAATTCAGAAGAAACTAGCGTGGTGATGTGGCGCGACAAAATTATTCAAACGTAAACGTGTCATGTGACAAGTCGTGCGAAGGAGGATAAATTTTGGTATTTTAATGAGTTGAGAAAAAAATGCAACTTTCATACGAATCTTGGACAGAGCCCTGCGACACCATTTTCAAATCCTCAAAATGGATTTGATTATTCGCCAAGCAGCACAAATTCCTTCATGGTTACGTGTCAAAAGACTCTCACACAGGTGTACTGGGGGCACGCGGAGAAGCGGTCGCCCATGCTCAACTCGATGTAAAGACTGATTACACTTTGCTTGGGCATTCCAAAGGTGTGTGCAAATTTTCAAGAGGCCACTCCACCCCACTCCACTTGCATGTATTTTATTTTCCTCATCACGGGACTGGTACGACCTATGCTGTCGATAATGAGGCGCACAAACACATATTTCTTTGAATATTCGGGCTACATGCTCGATGTAAAGGCTGATTATACTTTGCTTGGGCATTCCAAAGATGTGTGCAAATTTTCAAGAGGCCACTCCACTTGCATGTATTTTATTTTCCTCATCACGGGACTGGTACGACCTATGCTGTCGATACATGAGGCGCACAAACACATATTTCTTCGAATAGCTATATAGTCGATGTAAAGACTGGTTATACTGTGTTTTGTGCATTCCAAATCTCAATCTGACATGTCAGCGTCTATAGGGCCCTGGGGGAGGGGGGGGGAGGGCTCCACGAGAAAAAGACTAGAACACTGTCAAATTTTTTTAATTAAAGGTTGAAATCAGACATGAGACACTCGAACACGATCATTATTGATCTTCCTTTTGGTTTTCCAATAAACAACATTATCTCTCTCTCACTCGAACACTGTCATGAGAGAGAGAGAGAGACTTGTACTTTGTCAAAAACTGCATTGAATGTCGATTAAACTGTGTCTACGCACACGAGAACCAGACACTGGGACAGATCAGCATGCCAGTCTCAATGGCGGCAACATGCTCAAAAAAGACATTGGCGCCCGACTCGTACTTGTCCCCCCCTTCTGAGTACATGATACACTCATCGACTTGATTCCAGCCCTCGACACTGGCAATGGCAATCTGCACGTCTTGCATGGTGTGATGGTCCATTATGCGTACCAGACGCATGTATTCTGTGACATCCGGGGCAATGTCAAGGATGTCGGCGTAATCGTGTGTCAAGCCCAATAAGTTCATCACACGCCGCAAGATATTGGGCACCTTGCTTAGGTCAGCTAGATTGCCTTCGAGTACTGGCACTGTTGTAGGCACGAAAAAACCAAGTGGTCCAATCTCGATCTTTACTCCCATGTATACGTACAGGCCATTGTTGGTTGTGAAGACGTCATCAAACTCCGGGCCAAGCTCAAAATCCAAGTACCCGTACGCCCCTCCAACTTGTACGGCGTGGTCGTCAAGTTGGAACATTGGTGCGTTTTCGTTAAAGATCACCAACAACTCATCACGGTCCGCCGGAAGGGGCAATGCAGTCACTGTTTCGGCCCAGCACGGGATCTTCGTTCTTGGCACACAGAAAATCGTCTCCAGGGCGTCGCGGTACAAAGGAGCGCCATACATTCCCACCCGGAAGGCATGCCAGATACGCGTATGCGTCTGTTTGAAGCGCTGGATCAGCTTGAGCAGATCAGGGTCTACTGCTTGCATCGTCACTGGCATTATCAGAAGCTCATCGGGTAGCTGCAGTAACCCCCATCCCTCTCCGCCACCAACCCCCTCCTGTATGACATTTCCAGCAGCTGCTTCCATGGCAGCCGTTTTTTGAGCCGTTAAATTTGTCCCACAGAAACGCACCTGTTATTTTTTTTAAATTTTTTTTTAGGCGTTTCGGGCGTACAGACAAGCTGCAGGCGCTTGTGTCTCACAGCTAATCCACGAGAGGATGACGGGGCCGGGAGGCATGCAGAATCTCAAGTGCCTGACGTGCCAAGGGCCCATGTGCGACGGGCACAAGTACAACTTTTCAAAGTCGGGCTATCTGTTGCCGTGTTTCATCCGGACGACGGCCTACTGCGAAAACGGATATTATAAGGACCGTTGCTGCCACTTCTGTGGCACGGGCATACAGGCGAACACCACGTTTCAGCAGTGTGAGCAGTGGCGTGATTGCGAGGACGCCAAGAACCCCCTGTGCCTGATGGACTGCTGTGGCAAAGACAGCTGCATGGAAGCATGCAACGCGGCCAACGAAGGTTGCAAGTTTGTCGAGCGCGAGGGATGCCACGGCAAGCTGCGCCGCCGTGTAGCCGTGCGTTTTGGCAAAACGCCCTCGGATAGCGAGATCATTTGGCTGTGGGAGGGGGAGAAAGCCCCGGTCAATGTGCTCAGCTCCTTCGAGCTTCGGCAGCTTGCGACGGTGTTTAATTTGGGCAAAATCAAGGGGCGTGTGCGGCACCTTGAATTTGGCCTGCAGATGTCGCTCGATCAATGCTTCGAGGGCCTTGTGGTGCTCACGCCGGAGAACGCGCCGCTGCTGATGACGCCAGACACCCCTTATGCCCAGCGACACTGCGACATCCTGCAGGAGCTCGAGCTCGTCAAGACCTGTCTTTGCAAAATCGACAAGCTATGCCGCTATGTCTATGACAATATGGGGTGCACGACCGACGAGGCCCCTTTCAACGAGCTTGTGCGTGATGTTGACGCGGATGTCGTGTATGAGGTTCGGACCAGCACTCTCAACTGCATCCACCTGGATTTCCAGCTGACCACCGTCGCTGCCCAGCTGGTACCCCGCGAGGAACTGCACAGTGCGATGCATCCTGGGTTAGATAAGCTCGAAACATGCCACCGTTTCAATACGTGGATGCAGTTGCCACAGGTTGACTCGCCCATGTACCATCAGCACCAGAAATTCGTCGACCGCATTGCCCCACGTCTCCTGGAAAGCTTCCTGCAGCAGCAGCAGTGCGATGACAAGGCGAAGAAGCTGCAGGCAGAGCAGGTGCTCAAGTCAGACGCCCAGGCCACGACCCAGGGTCCGTGCAATGACGAGCCATCCGCCAAACGCAGCCGAGGTGCGGCCGGCGGAAGTGACTTTTGAGTCGTCCCCACAGCGCTTCCAGGGCCTGGGGCCCTTGCACCCTGCAGGGTGCAACACATGCCCAGCAGCTTCAAGGGCCTGAGGCCCTTTCAATCCGCAGGGGCAATAGACACACTAGTTGTAGGCTTGTATAGTCTATATTATATACTGTGTATGTTGTGCTGAGTATGTGGCGTGTCTCACTATTTTAGTGATTGGAAGCAAAATGCGTTGGTCTATCTTGTGAGCAGAAGACCATTTTGCATCCGCTACCCTGTTTTCATGTAGGCGTCTCTTGATTTTTTGCCAGTAAACATGTGTGAAACCCCCCTGGAATGTCTCACTGTATTGGTTCTATATGCATACGTTTTTTCCTTATTTTTTTTAAAGAGTGTTTATTAAGGAGTAACCTCAGCGAGAGGAGCAAGAAACACTCACATCGAACAAACACCCAGTTCGCAGCAGTTAAACACCCCCAATGTTCTAGTCATATATAAGAACGCAGGGTATAGACAGTTTGTAAAATCAAGACTGCAGGCTTTTGCCACACATCCCCGTGTCTTTGAGAGACGGGCGAATGGCCCTGTCGCTGGGCACCAATTTCACGCTGGTGGTGACAGAGCACGGCGACTTGTATGCCTTTGGCACCAACCACAACGGCCAGCTTGGACTGGGCACTACTGAAAATCAACTCCTGCCGGCCCTGGTGGACAAGGTCCAGGCATTTGCGGGGGAGGAGGTTGTCAGTGTGTCCTGTGGATGTGCACATTCCGCCTGCGTGACGCGTGAGGATAATTTGTTTGTATGGGGCTGCAACGAAGAAGGACAGCTGGGTTTGGATTTAATAGCACAGCCCGTTGCAGTCTTTGAAATTGCCGCTGCCACCACTGCCGATGACGACGCTGGCACCACCACTGCCACGGTTGCCTCCATCAGTTCATCCGCTCCGCCGGCCATCCCGTCTCCAGACTCTCACAACATCGTGCGTCCTCTCCTCGTCCCTCGCGCGTCGTTCAACAACGCCCCGGTGCGCATGGTGGTATGCGGCCAAAACTTCACACTTGCCCTCACAAAATACGGGCGAGTTTTCAGCACGGGTGCCAACGACAGGGGGCAGCTCGGGTTGAACGACAACACGTCTCGCCGTGTTTTTGCGCCGATCGAACAAGCTTTTTTCGCTGACAGTACCATCACCCTGATTGCAGCGGGCTCCCGCCACTGCATGGCACTCTCTGCACAAGACGGCGCTCTCTTTGTATTTGGCTGCAACCGCTGGAGTCAATTGGGAATAGACTGCAAAAATTGTATCCAGTCCGTTCCCATCGTAGTGCCCACTGAGAGTTTCGGGGGTTCTACTCCTGTTTTCGTCGACGCCGGCGACGAGTTTTCAATGGCGGTCATGTCTGACGGCTCCTTGTACGGCTGCGGCATGAACAACAACTATCAACTGGGTCTTGGGGACAACATGCTGGTCAAACGCATGAGGCGTGTAGGAAATACCGGGAAATTCCATGGCCAGCGTGTGCGCTCTGTGCGGTGTGGCTCTGTTCATTCTATGATTCTCAGTGACGACAACACCCTCTGGGCTTGCGGGCTGTCCACTGACCCCTTGTGCGGTATATCTGTGAATCCAGTGGCTTGTTACGTCAAGGTTCCTACCAGAATCCGCCATGCTCGCTTCCACGGCAACGACGTCATTGTGTTTTCTGCGGGTGTTTCGCACTGCGCCGCGATTACATCGAAAGGCGAACTTTACACCTGGGGCGAGGGAGTCTCGTATCCTAGGTCGTACAAGTTCAAGTTCAGTGCTCTGGGGCAAAACAATACACACATCCAGTGGCTTCCAAGGAAGGTACTTGCAGCATCCCTAGGCGGCGCACGCGTCGGAGCCTGGAATGGCGTTCGCCAGGACATTATTCTTGCGTTTATGATGGTTACGCACAAGCGACTCGGGGATCTTAGTGTGTTCCAGGGCCTGTTGTGTGAAATAATTGGAATTATATTTGCCCCGGTGTGCGCTCCGAACACGCTAGGTGGGTTTGAAGATCTATTGGGTCGACTGCCAGAGTGAAAGTATACGAGGTGGGAAATGCAGCGCAGTGTAGAGTTTATTCAATAAAAATCACGATTCCCTGTGGTCTCACTAACAAGGCTCTCTGGCTGTAGATATTGCGACATCGTGTATCGAAGAACCAAATGCATGTTCTTGATGTCCCCGACAGATTCCTATCCACGGGTATATTCGTCAGACGCTTCACTATTATTTCCAAGTTTTATATACGTGTAAAAACTCTTCAAAAAATACACAGTGTGTATATGATACCCCCCGCAAAAACCCCGTGGTGAAAACCACTGCCTACCGCTGAAGCGTCACCCCATCCCCACCGCCAAATCCCGTTCATAGCCCAGCACGAGCATGCGCCTCGCGAATGGCGTTCTGGTCCGCAAACCGATCAATATGCACATACCCACAAGGTGTAGTGCAGTTGCAGTCGAACGCAATGTAAATCACAGTAAGAAGGTCCTTGAAATTTGCCGGGTCTGCGGCCTGTGCTATAACCTGGTTGAGCTCTGATTTTTTACCAGTAAACACATGTGAACCCCTCTTGGAATGTCTCGCTGCATTAGTTCTATATGCCTACAATCAAGCTACATACAAGAACGCAGGGTGTGGACTGTTTGTAGAATCAAGACTATAGGCTTTTGCCACACACCCCTAGCAGATGACGTCAAAGTAGTGCTCCCATTTGAACGCATTCGTCATTTCATCCGTCCAATGCACGACAGACGACCCCTCTTGTGCATCTGCCTTGCTTGCCTGCCGGCAGAGTTAGAAGCCGGGACAAAACAGCATGTAGGAGCGGGGGGGCGCAACAATGCGAAACGGTGGGTTTTTTCTGTGTTTTTTTTGGACAGCATGTCGGGGCACAACAATGCGAAACGGTGTGTGTTTTGGTTTAAAAAATCACGAACTTCCAGAAACAGCTGTCGATGGGTTCGCGTTGTTGCCCGGACGATTTTGAGCTGTGCCAGCCTCGACACCGCGCAAGGGGCTCCGGGGTTTGTGCGGTATATAAAGCACAGGCCGCCGGTGCCGTGGACATGCAGCAAGCCGCCGGTGCCGTGGACATGCAGCAAGCCGCCGGTGCCGTGGACATGCAGCAAAAAGGCGTGTGCGCCGCAGAACAATGCCAGGTGGCGGTCCCGGAGGACAAGAGGATGCGCTGCTCCCGGTGCAAAAGTGTGTGGTATTGCAGTAAAGCATGCCAGATTTCTGCGTGGGCACAGCACAAGAAAAATTGCAACCCCTCTACCCCTTCTTTCCCAGAAAAATGGACTGGTCAGCAAAACCGCCAGTATGTGCCGTTGGAGCGTCTTCCAGCACACAGCCCAATGGCGCATTACGCAGTCGTGGCAGTCGACCTGCAAGTGTACAAAGACCTCTACAACGCACGCAACTGGTCCAAAATCCGCCGGCTCGAGACGAAAATGTTGACGCATGCGCAGACGGCCTTGGACGGCGACATGACCTCCGAGGTGGCTTGTATCATATACCACATCACAGGTGCGGCGCACTACCAGATGCACGACCTGCACCAAGCACTGCCCATGTTCGAAAAGGCCTTGCAGACCATAAATGACGCGGGCGACTCCGCACGCCGTATCTTTGCGGTGCTCACGCAGATGAGGGTCTATGAGGATCTTGGCCTGCTGTGTCTTATACTAGGCAGGGCAAAAGAAGCGCTTCCTCTTTTCACCAAGGTGTTTTTTTTGTCCGACGACAAACGGTGCACTACTACCTGCAAAGCCCTGCGCATGATGGCAATATGCTATGTTATGATGGGGCGGTACAGAAAGGCCATCAGCACCCTGCAGAGTGCGTGTGAGATCGCACTGAAACTCGGCGACGTCCAGCTGCAGCTCAAGTGCACTACTTGCATGGCAAAAGCACACACGTCGCTGAAAGAATACCAACTGGCCGAAGATGCCTACGCGCATGCAGGCAAGCTCCTGAAGAATATCCAGGGCCTCTCCAAGAACAAAGCCCTCGCATACCTCATGCCGCTGAACATGGCATACGCCACATCGGAGTGGTGCCGGGCCCGACTCGCTGAGAAAGAGGTGTGCGACAGGCAAGTTCCGCGCAGTTCCCCCGAGTACACCCAGATGGTAACCAACTGCAACGATTGTCTGCAAGGGGCATACGAAATGCTCAAGTCGGTGGTGGGGCACAGCGAGGATATAGCAGACGCAGGCGATGAAATGGACATTGTCGCGAATGCGCACCTCACGCTGGCCTACTTGCTGCACCGCGTGGGAAAGGCGGAGGAGGCCATGGGCCATCTACACAGCTGTCTCGACATGCTGGTCGCGGAAGGCGTCTTTGCGTGCGCCTTTTGTTCGCAAAAACGGGAACACGACGATACCATGTTGTGCTGCTCAGTGTGTCACGTTTCGAGGTTCTGCAACGTAGAGTGCCAAAGGCAGGCGTACAAAAAGAGCATGATGGCCTGTTCGACCATGGTTGTGCCGCACAGGAAGCTCTGCCCGCTTTTGCGCGAATGGAAACAAGTCAAACGCCGTCGCCAAACAGCACATTCGTGTTCCTGTATGTTTGTGGCTTTCCTGACGGATTGTTACCCTTTCCAGGAGCTCTGCACGCGGAACCTGGACCACGTGGACTGAGAATTGAAAGAAAGAGAATTGAAAAAAAAATCTCGGTGATCTATTTGTCCACGCAGCAAGAACTCGCGCTGTGCGCCGTCTGCCACGTCCAACTCCATTGTTTCTGTGAAAAAAATTAGATGAACACACATGCTTGCAGATAATAAGAGCAGGCCACACATGAAATATCTGAGGACTGCCACAACCCCCCCCCGGAGCTGTGAAAGTTTTTTATGATGAAACTGTGCGTGTTGATTGGACACAAGATCAACTGCAGGCAAATGAAACTCTTCTATTCTCTCATTACTTTTCCTCGTTTTTCATACACACATACACACAACACTGAACTGTCTCTCTCTCTCTCTCTGTATGCACACTTGTACACACGGTTTGGAACTGTCTCTCTCTCTATTCATTCACACATACACACATCTATGAACTGTGTCTCTCTCTCTTTGTCACACACACATAGCGTGCATGTGTCTCTGACAAATTGGTATAGCATGCCGTTCAGAGCCATATTGTCACTTGGATTTTTTTTCAAATTCTTGCAGTCCTAGAGTCACACTAGCCAGCTGTTCTTTAGATTGTCGGAGCTCGGACTCGACGAGGTAGAGTTTTTTTGTATAGTAGAGCAGATCACGTTCGTTCTGCTGTAGATCTATATTCCATGCCTTGCTGTCCATCATTTTCCCAATTTCCGTTCTTGTCTGAGCATACTATCACTGTTTTATTGTAAAAATTTTGATATTTCACCGGAAATAGCACAACTGAGACTTGTAAGCAAAACTTGGGCCCTTGGGGGCCCCGTGGGCCCTTGGGGCCCTTTATGGCCCCAAGGGGCGGTTTTACCTATGTCGAAGATTATAAGACTCGTAAGAGAAACGATACCCGAAGCCAAAGATGTAAGGATCAGAATTTCAACGTTTTTATTGACAAACAGTTTAGACAAAACGAAGACGTGTGGGTAGCATTGGTATTCATTCTAAACGAATTCAATCAAAATCCAGAGAACATTAACATGCTTAAATAAACAACACCCTGTGTGTGAGATTGTATGCACTGATGCTTTTAACCAGGGTATGGAAGACC
>Ga0209491_10009110_pt1 | contig 12287 bp, 9 predicted proteins | sample BON02_FD_187213 | JGI IMG/M metagenome (GOLD analysis project Ga0209491, IMG submission 187213) | Freshwater microbial communities from Lake Bonney liftoff mats and glacier meltwater in Antarctica - BON-02 (SPAdes) (version 2) | ecosystem: Environmental > Aquatic > Freshwater > Ice > Glacier... | reverse complement strand
TTGTTACGGCTGAAACATTAAACTCTTTGCTTAAACTTAAAACAGTAACAAAGCCATCTTCTTTGAGCTTGTTTAGAATGAGTTCATGTCTTTCGGCGATATTCACGTTCATTTCATTTCATTTTAATAACAAATATAGTTAATAATTTTTCTGTGAAAGTGATTTTAATAGATTTCACTTAGTTTTTAAGTGTGAATTGGACTTTTAGGTTTCGTTTTAAGGTGGGTAAAAGTAATTTATGACTTTAAATTAACATTTTTATATGCAAAATTGATATTTTAAATATTCTTTGAAGCCCTTTGAAACCTTAAAATTCTAAAATAATAATAAAATAACTTCAAAAAGTTTCGTTTTGTTTCAAAATACGTATTATATTTACAATCAGAATTTTAATAAGAAGTTAATAAAAAGGTATTATGATTAGAAATGAAATGATTGATAAAATCAACAAAGATTCTAAAGAGTATGATTTTATCGTAATAGGAGGAGGAGCAACAGGGATTGGAATTGCACTTGAGGCGTCAGCAAGAGGCTATTCTGTGGTATTGCTAGAAAAGTCAGATTTTACTAAATCAACTTCAAGTAAAAGTACAAAGTTGGTACATGGAGGTGTTCGGTATTTAGCACAAGGAAATATAGGTCTTGTTAGAGAGGCATTGACGGAAAGAGGTTTGTTAGTTAAAAATGCGCCCCATTTAGTTAAAAATTTGGCGTTTGTAATACCTACTCATGGTTTTTTTGATGAGGTTTTATACACAGTTGGTTTAACTTTATACGATTTGTTAGCAGGGAAATTAAGTTTAGGACGTTCTAAATGGCTTTCTAAATCTAAAACGATAAATCTTATTTCAACAATTAATCCAAAAAAAATATCCGCAGGAGTTGCGTATCATGATGGTCAGTTTGATGATACTCGTTTAGCTATAAACACACTACAAACTGCAGTTGGTTTAGGCGCAATTGTAGTAAACTATTGTGATGTAAAAGGCTTAATTAAAAATAATAGAGGCGAGGTTTCTGGAGTTAAATTTATAGATCAAGAGACGGGGAAAGAACATGAAATAAAAGGAAAGCAAATTGTAAATGCAACTGGGGTATTTGCAGATGATATTTTAAAAATGGATTCGCCTCGTGCTGAAAAAACAATTGCCCCTAGTCAAGGTGTTCATTTGGTGTTAGATAAATCGTTTTTACCAGGTGATCATGGTATAATGATACCAAAGACTGATGATGGAAGGGTTTTGTTTTTAGTTCCTTGGCATAACAGGGTGGTTGTTGGAACAACAGATACGCCCATAGGAGAAGAATCTTTAGAGCCTACTGCGCTAGAAGAAGAGATAGAATTTATTTTAAAAACAGCAGCTAGGTATTTAACAAAAGCGCCTGTAAGAAGTGATGTGTTAAGTGTGTTTGCAGGGTTGCGACCTTTGGCTGCTACGAAAGGAAACGGAAGTAAGACAAAAGAGATTTCTAGAAGTCATAAAATATTTGAATCTGATTCTGGCTTATTAACCATGATAGGTGGAAAGTGGACTACTTTTAGAAAAATGGGAGAGGATTTGGTTGATAAAACAGAGAAAAAACAAGGGTGGTCTCATATTGAAACGAAAACAAAAAATTTAAAAATCCATGGTTTTAAAGAAAATGTAAACTACAACAATCCGTTGTATTTTTATGGATCTGACCAAGAAGATTTGTTAGCAATGGCTAAAAAAGAAGGGATGAACCAATACATAAGTACAACTCTTGAAGTTATAAACGCACAAGTTGTTTGGGCGGTTAAACATGAAATGGCGCGTACTGTTGAAGATTTTTTAGCAAGAAGAACTCGTTGCCAATTGTTAGATGCAAAAGAAAGTATAATAATGGCGCCGCAAGTAGCAAAAATTATGGCAGCAGAATTGGGAGAAGACACCGAATGGCAATTAAAACAGGTGGCTGATTATAAAAAAGTAACCTCAAATTATATCTTATAAGAACAAATTAATGTAATAAACAGCGTTTAACTAAAAACCAATAAAAATGAAAAACAAGCTTATTTTAGCCTTAGATCAAGGTACAACATCCTCAAGAGCAATTTTATTTAATAATAGTGGAGAAATTGTAGAGGTTTCCCAAAAACCTTTTCAACAAATTTTTCCTAAACCTGGTTGGGTAGAGCATGATCCTAATGAAATTTGGTCTTCTCAAATATCTGTTGCTGCAGAAGTTATTGCAAAAGCAGGAATAACCGGAGAAGAAATCGCAGCAATTGGTATCACAAACCAAAGAGAAACAACCATTGTTTGGGATCGCGAAACAGGTGAAGCTATTTACAACGCAATTGTTTGGCAAGATAGAAGAACAGCTAAATTTTGTGATGAATTAAAAACTGCAGGTCATGCAGATATGATCAAAAAGAAAACAGGTTTAGTAATAGACGCCTATTTTTCGGCTACGAAATTAAAGTGGATTTTAGATAATGTTGAAGGGGCAAGAGAAAAGGCAGAAGCTGGTAAATTGTGTTTCGGTACTGTTGATACCTTTTTAGTGTGGAAGTTGACCAGAGGTAAAATGTTTATTACAGATGTTTCTAATGCAAGTCGTACAATGCTTTTAAACATTCATACGTTAGAATGGGATGAAGAATTATTGAAATTATTTAATATTCCTAGAGCTATTTTACCCGAAGTAAAAGAAAGCAGCGAAGTTTACGGAACAACAGCTACAACTTTATTTTCTACAAAAATTCCTATTGCAGGTATTGCAGGAGACCAGCAAGCAGCCTTATTTGGTCAAATGTGTACAAAACCGGGTATGGTTAAAAATACCTACGGTACAGGGTGTTTCTTACTAATGAATACAGGTGAAAAAGCGGTCTACTCTAAAAATAATTTATTAACCACAATTGCTTGGAAAATAAATGGAAAAACCACTTACGCATTAGAGGGAAGTATTTTTGTTGGAGGTGCGGCAGTGCAATGGATGCGAGATGGTGCAAAAATGGTTAAAACAGCTCCTGGCATTAGTTATTTGGCAGAAACAGTAAGCGATAATGGTGGTGTATATTTTGTGCCAGCTTTAACTGGTCTAGGCGCACCGTATTGGGATCCTTACGCTCGTGGTGCAATTCTTGGTATTACTCGTGGAACTACGGATGCTCATATAGCACGTGCAACATTAGAAGGTATTGCTTTTCAGGTGTATGATATTGTAAAAGCGATGGAAGCGGATGCTGGTGAAAAAAGTATTGAATTAAGAGTTGATGGAGGTGCGGCTGCGAGTGATTTACTAATGCAAATACAATCAGATTTATTTGGGTTTAAAATACTACGTCCAAAAACTTTAGAAACTACTGTTTTAGGAGCTGCTTATTTAGCTGGTTTAGCTGTTGGGTATTGGGATAGCATAGATGATATTCAGTCTCAATGGATTGTAGATAAAGTTTTTGAGCCTGCTGGTGATGAAGCAAAAATAGAAGATATGCTAAAATATTGGCATAAAGCAGTAAAATGTGCACAAAACTGGATAGAGGAATAAACAGCATTAATGAACTAAAACAATTAAATTATGTCAATTTTAGTAGCAGAAATTTTAGGTACCATGATGCTTATTTTATTAGGAAACGGTGTGGTTGCAAACGTAGTTTTAAAAGATACAAAAGGAAACAATTCTGGATGGATTGTAATAACAACGGGTTGGGCTTTAGCCGTTTTTGTTGGCGTTGTAATTGCGGGCCCTTACAGTGGCGCTCATCTAAATCCTGCAGTAACGATTGCACTGGCAACGGCAGGAAAGTTATCTTGGAGTTTAGTCCCCGAGTATATTGCCGGAGAGATTATTGGAGCCATGTTAGGCGCATTTTTAGTATGGATATTTTATAAAGATCATTTTAAAGTAACCGAAGATGAAGCTGGAAAATTGGCTTGTTTTAGTACAGGGCCAGCAATTAGAAACACACTTTCAAATTTAATAAGTGAAATTATTGGAACATTTGTATTAATATTTGTAATATTTCATCTGGCAGGACCAACTATTAATTTAGGTATAACTACCGGAAATAAAATAGGCCTAGGTTCTCTAGGTGCATTACCAGTAGCCTTATTGGTTTGGGTAATTGGCTTATCATTAGGCGGTACAACGGGTTATGCAATTAACCCAGCGCGTGATTTAGGCCCAAGAATTATGCACTCAATACTACCCGTGAAAGGTAAAAGTGATTGGTCTTATGCTTGGATTCCTATTGTAGGTCCAATTATCGGCTGTGTAATTGCAGCTTTGTTATACGTCGCTTTAGTATAAAATTATTCAATAAACTTAAAAAACAACAAAATGAAAAAAGTATTATTTATATTTTTAGCTGCATTCGTGGCGCAGATAATTACTGCACAAGAAACAATGTTAAAAGACAGTCCTGTAGACTTTTCAGTAGATTTAAAAACAAGTCATTTATGGAGGGGTTTAATTATTTCAGATAAACCAATGGCAGCCGTTTTTCTAAAACTAAAACTAAATAAATCGGGAAGTTTTACTACTGGTTTTTGGGGAGGAATGGCTTTCTCAAACGAAAGTGATGGCTCTTCATACAAAGAAATAAACTATTATTTACAATATGCGAAGAACGGTTTTTCTATAGGATTATGGGATTTATACAATACCAGAGGTGTGGCTAGTCCTGATATTTGGGATTATAACAAAGAAACCACAGGTCATATATTAGATTTAAGAACTTCGTATAATTTTGGAGAAAGTTTTCCATTAACTTTAGAGGCTGATGTTTTTTTACTTGGAAGTGTTGATGCTCAATACACCAACTCTAATTTTGAACAACGTTATTCTACGTATGTGCAGATATCTTATCCTTTAATAACAGAATCAAAAGTAGATGTAAGTGGTTTTGTAGGAGCAGGATTTTCATTAAACGGAGATACGCATTTGTATGGAGATGGAAATAGAAATTTTGATCTAGTAAATGTTGGGTTTACTGCTTCCAAGACAGTTAAACTTGGAGATTATAACTTACCTGTTTCTGTGAATACACTATGGAATCCTTCTTTAGAATATGCAAGAGTGCAGTTTATTGCTCATCTTTTTTAAAATAGCAACTAACTGTATATTCTTTTTTGGTTGTACAGTCAAAAAATCTGCGAACATCTGCGAGATCAGCGGGAAATAAATAGAAGCATAATGGAAAATTAGTAAGAGAATCGCAAGGTAACTATTACAATCCATCAAAAGAAGAAAGCAAGGGAAATGAGGAAAGTGAGGGAGTTGCGTAATTATTTCCCTCACTTCCCTCAAAAACCGCAACTTCCTTGCTGTATATCTTGAAAAGATTTCTATTTTTATAGTTCATTAGTATCAAAAAATAAATGAACGCATCCCAAATAGAAAAAAATGTAACCGCTTTAGTGAATAGCTTTACTAAAGAAGAATTTATATTCGATTTATTACAAGCCTACGGCATTTCTAAAACATCAATAACTCGTTTAAAGAAAGGAGATTTTAACCTATCTAAAGTTGAAGGAGAAGTACTCTATAAAAGTAAACTATTTTTTAAAGAAGTAGCATCTGGTAATTTATTAAATACAATTGATGAAATTACAAAAGAACCAGATGCAATAAAACACAATCCACGTTTTGTAATTGTTACCGATTACAAAACAGTATTAGCAAAAGATTTAAGAACAGGGTTAGCATTAGATATACCTATTCTCGAAATTCATAAACATTTTGGTTTCTTTTTACCTTGGGCAGGTCAAGAAAAATATGCACAAACCAATGAGAATTATGCAGATAGAAAAGCGAGCTATAAAATGGCGAAGCTTTATGATATTTTAGTTACTGAAAACCCGAATATTTATGATGATGGTGGGCACAATCTAAATATCTTTTTATCGCGTTTACTCTTTTGTTTTTTTGCAGAAGATACAGATATATTTCCTATAGAAGGACTATTTACAGATACTTTAGAGCAACATACCCAAAAAGATGGCAGCGATACCAACCAGTTTTTAGACAAACTTTTTAAAGTTTTAAATACAGAAGACAACGCTAAAGAAGCCGCCCATTTCCTGGAGTTTCCCTTTGTAAATGGTGGTTTGTTTAAAGACACTATTACAGCACCAAAGTTTACGGCAGCAGCACGTAAAATTATTATTGAGTGTGGCGATTTAGATTGGAGCGAAATAAACCCAGATATTTTTGGCTCTATGATACAAGCAGTGGTAAATCCTGCTTATAGAAGTGGTTTAGGTATGCATTATACTTCTGTACCTAATATTATGAAGGTTATTGAGCCTTTGTTTTTAAATGAACTGTACGTAGAGTTTGAAAAACACAAAGGCAATGCAAAAAAACTACGACAATTAATATTTAGACTCTCTAAACTAAAAATATTTGATCCTGCTTGTGGTAGTGGTAACTTTTTAATTATTGCCTACAAAGAAATTAGAAAATTAGAAATACTAATTCTACAAGAAATACACCCTTTAGAAGCACAGCATTCTATTGTTTTTACCGAAGTTAAACTCTCACAATTTTACGGTATTGAGTTAGATGATTTTGCACATGAAATGGCAATCTTATCTTTATGGTTGGCAGAACACCAAATGAATAAGTTTTTTGTGGATGAATTGCACGGTTTTGGAAAAGCAAAACCAATTTTACCGTTAAAAGAAGCAGGAAATATTACACAAGGTAATGCCACACGTTTGGATTGGGAAGATACCTGTCCTAAAAATGAGAGTGATGAGATTTATATTTTAGGGAATCCGCCTTATTTGGGAGGTAAAGCGCAATCTAAAGAACAAAAACAAGATATGAAAATTGCATTTAATAATGCAAAAAAAATTGGAGAATTAGATTATATAGCTTGCTGGTTTATAAAGGCCTCCAACTACATAAATGAAAATAGTTCTTATTGTTTTGTAACTACAAGTTCTATTTGTCAAGGTTCACAAGTCCAACAATTATGGCCGCATATTTTAAGATTAGGTCAAGAAATAGGTTTTGCATACACATCTTTTAAATGGAGTAATAATGCAAAAAATAATGCAGGTGTTGTTGTTTCAATAATTTGTGTTAGACATACCTCAAATAAGCCTAAAATTTTAATAGATGTAAACCGAAAACAATTAGTCCAAAATATCAGTCCTTATTTGATGGGGGGTGCTAATACTATTGTTTTTCAAAGCTTAAAACCAATATCCAAACTACCAACTATTTTAACAGGTAATAGTCCTTATGATGGTGGTAATTTGATATTAAATAAAATGGAGAAAGACACTTTGCTATCCATAAATGAAAAATCAAATGAATACATAAAAAAAATAAGAGGATCTCAAGATTTTCTTAATGGTAAGGAAAGATGGTGTCTATGGATTAATAATGAAGATGTTAGTGAGGCTTTAAAAATAAAATTTATCGAAGACCGTATAAATAAAACAAAGATGTTTAGAGAAGGTGGTGGTGTCGTTGCAAGAGGTTTAGTTAAAAGGCCTCATCAATTCAGATACACTCATCAAGCAAAAGAAAATTTAATCATTTTACCACGAGTTTCTTCAGAGAGAAGGAAATATATTCCTTTTGGGTTTTTAGATTCAAGCTATATTGTTTCCGATTCCGCGCAAGCAATTTACGATCCAGAACCGTATGTTTTAGGTATTATTTTGTCTTTAATGCATATGACTTGGGTGAAAAAAACAGGAGGTTATTTAGGTACAAGCATAAGATATTCATCAGCTTTATGCTACAATACCTTTCCATTTCCAGACATCACTCAAAAACAAAAAGAACAAATCAATCTGCACGTTTTTGAAGTATTAGAAGAAAGAGAAAAACATTCTGGTAAAACCTTAGCACAATTATATGACCCTAATAAGATGCCCAAAGGCTTAAGAGAAGCGCACCATCAATTAGATTTAGCCATTGAGCGTTGTTATCGTTTAAAGCCATTTACTAGCGATACAGAACGTTTGGAATATTTGTTTAAGGAGTATGAGAAGATGATAAAGCGTAATGGTTAATTATTAATGATGAATTGTAAATTGTAAAATATTATTATGAGAGAAAATGTAGTTAAAACAAAAAGTTTTTTGTTTGCAATTCGTGTTGTAAAACTGTATCAATACTTGTGTTTAGATAAAAAAGAATTTGTTTTAAGTAAACAACTCTTAAGAAGTGGTACAAGTGTAGGAGCAATGATTAGAGAATCGGAACATGCAGAATCTAAAGCAGATTTTAAGCATAAACTAGCAATTGCTCAAAAAGAAATTAACGAAACGATGTATTGGTTAGAATTATTAAAAGAAACAGATTATTTAACGCAAGACCAATTTATAAGCTTACATACAGATGCTGTAGAAATCATTAAATTGATTACTAGTATTATTAAAAGTGCAAAGGCTAATATTAATCATTAACCATTTAAAATTGATAATTAATGAAACAAAACATCATCATTTATAACACCGCAGATGGTAAAGCAGCTGTAAGTTTATATACCAAAGATGGCAATGTTTGGATGAACCAAAGTCAGCTTGCAGAACTTTTTGACACCTCTGTGCCAAATGTGAGTATGCATATATCTAATATACTAAAAGAGAAAGAGTTAGTGGGGGTTTCAGTTATTAAGGATTACTTAACAACTGCCCAAGATGGTAAAGAGTATAAGGTAACATTTTATGCCTTAGATATGATTTTGGCTATTGGTTTTAGAGTACGTAGCAAACGGGGTACACAATTTAGAATTTGGGCAAATCAAAATCTTAAAAATTATATGATTAAAGGGTTTATTATGGATGATGAACGCCTAAAAAACCCTGATGGCAGACCAGATTATTTTGATGAATTATTAAAACGTATTCGAGAAATACGAGCATCAGAAAAACGCTTCTACCTAAAAGTAAGAGATTTATTTACATTAAGTAGCGATTATGACAGTTCAGACAAAGCCACTCAAATGTTTTTTGCAGAAACACAAAACAAATTATTATATGCAGTTACTCATAAAACAGCAGCAGAATTAATAATGTCAAGAGCCAATGCAAAAGACCCAAATATGGCATTATCCATTTGGAAAGGAAACCAAGTAAGAAAACAAGATATATTTATTGCAAAAAACTATTTGAATGAAGATGAATTAGATTCGTTAAACAGATTAGTAGTTATCTTTTTAGAAACAGCAGAATTACGTGTAAAAGATCGTATGGATATAACAATGAATTTTTGGAAACAAAATGTAGATAGGGTTTTAGAGTTTAGTGATAAAAAAGTACTAAAAGGGTTAGGCAGTATTTCTAAAGTACAAATGGAGAAAAAAGTAAAACAAATCTATTCACAATTTGATACCCATAGAAAGTTAGAAGAAGCAAATAAAGAAGATGCTATAGAGTTGGAAGAAATAGAGAAGTTACTTAAAAAGAAAAAATAAAATGTCAGATAGTGTAGACGTAAAATACCAGCAAATAAGAAAAAGTAAAAGTTACCATAACAGGGAAAGTGGTAGATGTAAACTATGCACGTAAAATTGCACAAATGCCAAATCTAACTTTAGAAGAAATTATATTGTTAGATAAAGTAGCAAAATATAAAACATTAAACACAGAGGAAGTTAAAGTTTTAAAATCAAAGAAGTTAATAGAAGGTAGAAAACCTAATTTTCATATATCATCTAAAGTAGCATTGGCAACGAATGAAAAAGGAGATTATATTAAAATGAGAGGTTTTAAAGATGACTATTATAAACAAATGATTTTAGGTTATTTAGATAAATATCAGAGTGCTACAAAAGAAGATATTGATAAACTTATTTTGGATATTTTACCCAATGTATTAGATGCTGATAAAAAGAATAATAAATTAAGAAACATCATATATTCGATGTCTAAAAAAGACAATAGTATTAAAAACATAGGAACAAATAGAAAGCCTAAATGGATAAAAGTTTAACTAAACTAAGTTTTATTTAGTTAAACTTTAGACGAACTTTAGTTAAACTTTAGACGTTATAAATCCTTAATTACCTCGTAATCAGGTTGTATTGAAATAAATATTTTAGACATTTTAGACATTTTTAGACAAACATTTAGACATTTATGCAAAATATAGTAAACGTAAATTACCAACAAACAGGTAAAAGTAAAAGCACCAACGAATATGGTATGCGAGAAATGCAGCAAAAAGCATTTGAAGCGCGTACTGCACAATACATTCTTATTAAAGCACCGCCAGCTTCTGGTAAATCTCGTGCATTAATGTTTATTGGTTTAGATAAACTAATAAATCAAGACATAAAAAAAGTAATTGTTGCAGTTCCTGAGCGTTCTATTGGTAGTTCATTTGCAAAAACTGATTTAAAACAATTTGGGTTTTTTGCAGATTGGGAGCCGAATCCAAGATATAATTTATGTACACCGGGTGTTGAAAAAAGCAAAGTATCTGCCTTTTTGAGTTTTTTAGAAAGCGATGAAAAAATACTCATTTGTACACACGCTACTTTACGCTTTGCATTTGATGCCATAGACGAAAAGCAATTAGATGATTGTTTGTTGGCAATAGATGAATTTCATCACGTTTCTGTAGATGGTGATAATAGATTGGGAATGGTTTTAAGTGGTATTATGGAAAAATCTACCGCGCACGTAGTTGCTATGACGGGCTCATTTTTTAGAGGCGATTCTGTGCCAATTTTATTACCAGAAGATGAAGCTAAATTCACCAAAGTAAAGTATGATTATTACCAACAATTAAACGGGTATAATTATTTAAAGTCTTTAGGTATTGGTTATCATTTTTATCAAGGGAAATATACATCCGCTATTCACGAAGTATTAGATGAAAACAAAAAAACCATTATTCATATTCCGAGTGTAAATTCGGGGGAATCAGAAAAAGATAAGTATGAAGAAGTCAATAGAATTGTAGATGGTTTAGGTGTTTTAGATTATCAGGATCCAGATACAGGTGTTTTATATGTAATAAGTAAAACAACAGGTAAAACGTTAAAGATTGCAGATTTAGTACATGATAACCAAAAAGACAGAGACAAAATACAAGCCTATTTACGTACCATAAAAAATGCAGATGATATAGATATTATCATCGCATTAGGTATGGCAAAAGAAGGCTTTGATTGGCCATATTGCGAACATGCTTTAACGGTGGGTTATAGAGGATCATTAACAGAAATCATTCAAATTATAGGTAGAGCAACAAGAGATAGTGAAAACAAAACACACTCACAGTTTACCAATTTAATTGCACAACCAGACGCAGAAGATGATTTGGTAAAACTATCCGTAAATAATATGCTAAAAGCAATTACAGCCTCTTTATTAATGGAGCAAGTGTTGGCGCCTAATTTTAAGTTTAAGCCCAAATTCCCCGAAGAAGACGAAGTTGATGGTGTCGCAGAAGAGGATGAAGACTATATTAAAATTCGTGGTTTTAAATTACCTAGTTTACAAAGAGCAAAAGATATTATTGAAAGTGATATTAATGATTTGAAGGCAAAAATAATGCAGGATGATCAAATGTTGAAGGCAATGCCAGGCAATGTAGATCCAGAAGTTATTAATAAAGTGTTGATTCCTAAAATTATAAAAGAAACCTACCCAGACTTAACAGATGAAGAGGTAGAAGCAGTTCGGCAGCACGTAGTTGTAGATTCTGTTATAAAAAATTCAGATATAGATATTCAAGGAGATAAACGTTTTATTAGATATGCAGGCGGTTTTGTAAATATAGATGAATTGAATATTGATTTAATAGATACCATTAATCCTTTTCAAAAAGCATTTGAGATACTTTCTAAATCAGTAACTGCATCTGTATTTAAGGCGATTCAAGAAACTATTGATGCGACAAGGATTACAATGACAGAGGAAGAAGCAATTATCTTATGGCCTAAAATTGTTAACTTTAAAAAGAAAACAGGAGAGTTACCAAGTATTCAATCTTTTGACCCACAAGAAAGACGTTTAGCAGAAGCAATTGTATTTTTAAAAGAACAAAAGCGTAAGGCAACATCTAATGAGTAAAAAGAAAACATTACAAGATATATTTGACGATGATGCGTTTGGTATTTTAAAACCAACTCCTAATCGTATTGTAAAAACAGAGGATGAACGCTTAATTGAATCGTTTCAAGAAATTACTATTTTTTTTGAAAAGAATAATCGTGAACCAGAAGCAACCAATGTTACCGAATTTAAACTCTTATCAAGATTAAAAGCAGTAAGAAAAGAGGCTAAAAAAGTAGCCCTATTAAAACCGTATGATTCGTATAATCTATTAAATACTAAAG
>Ga0209491_10009107_pt1 | contig 12292 bp, 13 predicted proteins | sample BON02_FD_187213 | JGI IMG/M metagenome (GOLD analysis project Ga0209491, IMG submission 187213) | Freshwater microbial communities from Lake Bonney liftoff mats and glacier meltwater in Antarctica - BON-02 (SPAdes) (version 2) | ecosystem: Environmental > Aquatic > Freshwater > Ice > Glacier... | reverse complement strand
CCTAAGGTTTAATTATATTAATTAGACTTGCATATCTTGTTATGTTTATAGTGTGCCTAAGGTAAAGCCTCTAGTCTGTTATGCGCAGTAATAAGATGTGCGCGAACGATATCGGGGTAAAAGTAGCGCCTAAGGTTTGATTATATTCATTAGACTATATATCTTGTTATGTTTATAGCTTGCCTCAGGTAAAGCCTGTAGCCTGTTATGCGCAGTAATAAGATGTGCACGAACGATATCGGGGTAAAAGTAGCGCCTGATTCATCTGTGTAGCTCTTATCTTATAACAATCCCTTACAACGCAACATGCTCGACGCTTTGTTAAACGTATGATATGCCAAGCTTAACAATCTGATTAGATTAATCGAGCAGATCTGGACGTGCAGAGTCTGACCTTAAAGCGTGCGTGCGGAGAATTGCTTGAACGCTCGAAGATACAACAAATGCAATGCATAATTCAAAAAGCCATGCGGATGAATAGACTCCATGAATACCAAAGAAATGCCACTGTGAGAATTGAACAAGTATTGCCATTGCTATTAAAGGCAGACTGGTGCAGCGTGTGTTTGAAGTAAATAAGTAAAAACCATAGCCTATACCTGCTGCGAAACCACCGGCGTGTCCTGTTAAATTCCAGGCCATCAGTATTGCTAGCATCAATCCAAAAGGCGCAGCAAGCAACGTTGCGCAACATGCAAGATACGCTCCGTATAATTCCCCTCTAAGCACAAACATTATAGTGATTGTTAATAATAATTGTCGAAAAAAACGAAATGCCCAAAACTTCGCAGAGGGATCTCTCGTTATGCCCGAGGTGTGGTGCGATAATAGTCCAGCTATCGCAAAGACTGAAATTTCTACCCAAGTATCTAAGGCTCTCTTGTCTGCCACAATAGTATTAACTGGATGGCTAGTAAAATTTACCAAAGGATAGAGCTGCGGATCTGCCACGCATGAATACAAGCATATTGCAAATAATACTGCCAAGCAAAAGTTAAAGGAATTTATTTGAGGCGCTTGTGGTGCGTTTAACATATAGAGTATCACTAACGCGTCTACTGTAATTTGCGTCATTAACACATCTGGTGCAGCGTGCATTAATGTTGTTGCAAGCCAGTTTAAAAGGACAAATGCCATTAATGGTTGGTAGATCGCGCAGATCGCAAGTAGTGTTGCGCAGATAATATTCCAATCTATATGGGCAAGATATAAACCTGGTATACAGCAGATCGCACAGCAAAACCTCAGGTCTAACTTTGGACAGGCTGGTAGCGATGGTATTGCGGGTAATTGCGGCAGTGGTGTGAAATTAATTCTGGAACAGACTAGGCCTAGCCATAATAACGTCAATTGCTCAAGCTTCAAGAATAAAACTGCGGAGAAAACGGCAAGATAAATGATTGTATTTGCAGATATTAATCCACCTATAAAAGTAATTACTGGGTTGAGCGAGATAATAAATGCTCCACTTAAGCTTATGCTGCAGTAAGCTGTTGCAATTCCGATAATGCAAATTACACCAAGAGCAAACAGTGTGTCGAAATCTTGGATGTTCATAAATATTTGAAACTTTGCAAGTGAAATAATATTGTTGAGAAACGCATTATGAGTGGCAACGCTAATATATAAAGCCGCAAGTAAACATGGCCACAACAAGTATAGGTATTTTACTTTCATTGGTGGGGTGTAAGGTTGTCTGTGATAGAGGTATTGAATGATTTTTACATAAATGATACTTATTGGTAGGTAATCGGTGTGCCATAGCGCGCAACACGCATGCAGAAAGCCGGTTACCCACCAGAATGGATCTGCTAATCTTGATAGCATTAAAAATAATACAGGTTTGTACTGCATATGAAAGATAATTTCTGACCAAAGAGGTTCGTGATTGGTCGCGTAAGTCATTAATGAAGTGGCGAGAAATACTTGAGTAGCGCACACGACCAGATGTTTGTCTTGATGATTAAATAAACAGGAGAGGGCAGTGATAAATCCTGAATGCCATAAAATTGAGTCTAAATATTCAAAGTGCCCTGGTAAACGCGAGAGCAGTATCAGACCGCACTGAACAAGTGTTGCTGCGTGCAAATAAGCACTTAAATAATCTGGAGCTTTAGACACTTGATAGATCCATTGATGAAAGGGAAATTGAGCAGACTTGGTTAAGATTCCAATCGCAAGCAAAATTGCATTTGACCCACCAGAGGCAAGCAAGCATACTCCTCCGAATAAGTTCACAAGTAGTGCGTTTGTTCCGGCCTCTCCAATCATTAAAAATGACAGAATGCTGATTGTTTCCCAGAAAAAGACAAACACAATCCATTGATTTACCTGTGTTAATGCAATCATCGAGCACGTGTATAAGATCCAGAGCCCAATAAAAGACCAGTTACGCTGATGCGCGCCAAAGAAAAACAACGAGACAGCATTAAATAAAAGATGCGGTAAAATTATCGCTGGTGCAGCTAAAAGCATATATCCAAATTATAAGACACTTTTTGCTAGCTTTACGTTTTGTATTCTGTTACATTACAAAGAGCAATGTTTCAAAGGTTAATTAAATATTTACGACAAAGAATGCCTGGAAGCACAATGATTGAAATTGTGTTTTATATGTTTATATTAAGCTTTATTGCATTTAATATGATTAAAGCCGGTCAAAATGCAATTCATCAAGCTCGGGTAAGCGAGACCGTTAATCAAATTATTACTGTTGCGTCTGGCGCTGATACTCCAATTACTTCAGATGGAAGAAAAACTGCATTGGGTAGTTTGTGCGTTTCAAATGGACAAGTAGTCTTTACATGCGCATCCGAAAGTGACGCCGCAATTATTGAAAATAAAATCAAAGAGCATTCCACCGCTTACACAATTGATGTGCGTGGCAATTGTATTACAGTGAGTTGATGCGCGTTGATTTATTACACATGAAAGATTCTTACGTGGCACGGATAAGTTTATCGGGTAGTCATTTCTTAGCGCGCAACTGATCGCAAGGCTGTGTATTTAATTATTGTGTATAATCCCCAGATCAACAAAAACTTTGCTTTGTCTGCGTTTTGCAATATATCTTGTAATGCCTGGTGTTGCGCTATGCGTGTAATGCGCCTCTGTGACAAGGGCCTGTTAGATTTTGTATATCCAGTTGCGTATGAGTGTTGTAATCGATCTTGTAATGCCTGGCGTTGCGCTATGCGTGTGTGTAATGTGCCTTTGTATACGGAAATCACCACACTAGCCTCTATTGCCCCGAATAACGTGCTTTCAGGTGTGATAATTATCACTCTAACTTGTCGAATCAGAGATAGTGCAATTTGTGATTACATTTAGCGCAGAGAGTGTTAAATCTGCAATTTCACTGATTGGTTCTCAGATATAAAAGTAACTATAATCTATTAATGTGGTGGCGATTTCGTCTGCGCGCGGTGTCTTATATTGAAGTCGCGATCTCGCTTTTTATTTGTGGCATTATTATGAATATTGGTGTAAATATTGTGAAAAATATTCAGCATCATCGTATGCAAGTTGCAATTGAAAGAGCTATGCATGATATCTCGATTGCAGCTGCAAAATATGCCGCCTGTCAGGTTATTTACCTATGCCAATTGATGCAGATGGTAATGAGATTTGCATTGTTGGAACAACGCCTCATGAATGGCTGTGTATGGATCGAACTGGATTTGTACCTTGGAAAGAATTAGGTATGCACTCCGAACCAATGATTAACGGTCAAGGAATGCGCTGGACGATTTCAGCGACATCTGTGCAACGAGCCGGATGGAGATATTCAGCCTCTGTTGATTCGGTGCATATGAATCCAAAATTTTGGACAGATTTACGTTGGGCGACCTTTGCGCGTCCTAGATGGTGTGGTGTTTCAGAATATCCTTGGTGGGGAATTCCGGATTCTATTGGTTCTGAGAATCTTGAAGAATATATGCAAAGAAAGCAAAATTTTTCATTAAAATCATTGGCAGAAGAACCGCCAAAGTTTTGTTATCTATATCCGGCGTTGCAGCATGCTGCGAATTTTGATATTTTGCTGCTTTTACCCAAATTAATTGATTTGTATGAATTAGAACTTGAATTATCCTTGTATCCAACCGATGCGTACAAAAGCTCTGCCCAATATATTTCATTTGTAATGACTAACGGAATGTTATTGCAAGCTGATTTCTTTTATGGATTAATCTTGAGAACAATTTGGACCAATGAATATGTCTTAAAATTGGAATACCAAGACCGTTGTGAATATTGGAGCCGTTATGGGTTGTTAGAGTTAATCGGTATTTCACCATGCTTGGAATATGTACATCCAGGGTATTCTTGGGAAGAGACAATGGAGGTAAGTGATATTGGGGATGCGTGTCGGAAGCAAAAACGACACAGGTTAATCACTAAAGCGCCGGATCATTTATTGTGTTTGTATTTCGCAGAATGGTATAAAGCAGCATTAGGTATTGATGATTTTACTCTTGCTGATGTAACGAATCCAGAAGGCAAACCGGTATTACAGGCGGTAGAAGACTTGCTAGAAATCACTGACGCGATCGTAAATCGATTTCAACATACTTATACACCACGTAAGAAATTCTTAATATGACAATCGTATCCTCTTGACTCACGTCAGCATTTCAAGAATAATATTATTATGAAGTTGTATTTAACACTGGCTATGTGTGCGGTTCCTGTACTATCACCATGCTTTAAGTTCCCTGGCACATCTAGCGCTGCATCGACAGTATCCGCGCAAAGCAAGTCATGTTCGTCTAACTTGGTTCCAATGGCTGCTGGTGGAGCAGTATTACTTGGTGTGATTGCTTATGCAATTTATGCTTATTGGAATGGAAACTGGCCATTTACAAAAGCAGAAGAGAAGAAGAAAGTAGATTTAGACGCTTTATTAGCTCTTGATGACAAGAAAGTAACTGAAGCGGATTACACGCAGTTTAAAGATTTATTAGAGTCGACTGACGCTACAAAGGTCGCAGATTCAAATAAAGATAAGTTTGATAAAATTAAAGCAGCTCTTGAATCGAAAGCTCCAAAAGCTTAATTATTAGCAAACAACTTTGGTAGTTTTTAACTATCAATACAAATCATTCTATTTTTAAATAATTTATCATTGTCTGGATTAAATTTAATTAGAGCGACAATCATTTACTACAAGAGTGTACGGTTACTCAGGAATTAATATGTGACGAATATTATCAGTAGCGTTGTGTGATATCAGGGGAATTAGTAATTGCGCGGCTAAGAATCCAGTAAGCGCTATTGAATGCAGTTTATAGTGGTATATCTTGTTTCTGAGTATAAATGGACCGTTGCGCGATAGATCCTCGTAATATACATGCCTCTGGTCGACTCTTAGTGCAAGCGTTTCAGGTCTCGCTCTTTAATAAATCCTTGGAGCGAGCGTCTCAGGTCGGGTTCTTGCGGTCTGAATCTAGAATTGGACCCCCTGCGCGATGAGTGTAAATAAATTTGCTCTATAATTGTTTCTGTAATCACCATGCGCTACGCAATCTAGTATTAGTATTAAATTTGAGTTTTGATCTAATTCGCTTTTGTCCGCGCTTAGAGTGAACCATTATTGCTTTTTAAGAATAAAAATCTTGCTGTCTTGTTTATGTTGTCTGATTCGACATTACGCATCCAAAGGAGGCAATATCACTTCTGTCTCGATCCATTTTTTTCCATGTAAATCGTCTATTCTAAATGGGCCATATCGGGAGCGAATGAGTTTTTGTATTTTCCATTCATACGAGTCCCAGATTTTTCGTATTTCTCGATTTTTGCCTTCTGTAATATCTACTGTCAGATCAAAAATATGAGTACGTTCTTGGTGTACTTTAATCAATTGAATTGCCTTGTATACGACACCATTCACTTCTAAAGCTTGGTTCCAAGGTGCTTGATGAGCTTGTGTAGCGTAGGGTGGAATATAAGTCCTGACAACATATCTACGCGTGACTACAGATGTCTCCCAGTGGTGGGCTACTAGCGGGTCAGTTGCCATCAACATTAAGCCTTCGCTCATAAAATCTAAACGTCCGACGCTAATTAAGCGGTATGGGATCTCTGCTAAATCTTGAAAAACAGTTGGGCGGTCGTCTTGCGTTGAGACAATAAGACCAGGTGATTTGTCGTATAAAAACAATTTTGATGGATTAAACTTGAGCGCACGGTTTCTATATCGCACGATATCTTGCTCTTGCACTTTGGTGGCGCATTCAGTCACAAGAGTGTTATTGATGGTTACCAGTTTATTCACGACCAACTGTTCACAGTCTCTTCGTGATCCTAAACCGCACTTAGCTAAAAAATACGCTATCCGCACTATATAGTATTTGTATCAAAGCGCAAAGATAAGCACAAGAGCGCACAGCAGAAATGGTTGGTAAAGCGTATATTAAAACCGTGCCTTTTGATTACAAGAGAAGGATAAACAGATATTTCTGCATGAAATTCCTGACTTGTGTTAAATGCAGTTTTACAAGAAATAGCTACCTAGTTTAACCTGTCATTTATTAACAAGATATCAACGCAACATAATGTGGAAGCCAGTTAAAATGATGTATAATGATAATATGATCGACGCGACGTTTTGTAATTTTTTACTTGACGCTGCGTGTATTTTTTTACTTTGCGGAGTATTGTCATTTGTAATGCACGCCTTACACCAATCGTCAATCACTGGATACATGGTACTAGGGATTATTGCAGCAACATTTGATTTAATTCCATCTGGTTGGTGGGGTTTAATTGAAAATGTCGGAAAGATTGGTATTTTATTATTACTGTTCACTGCGGGTCTGGAAATTAATATTAGTGAGTTTTTAAGCATCAGTCCTGTCGCGGTATATATGCTTTTAATTGAATTGCTTTGCAGTGCGTTGATTTGCGGTTTGTGCGGTTTTTACTTTGGCGCGAGTCTGAAAAGTATTATTCTCTGGATATTTGTGTGCACATTGAGTAGTACGGCTGTTACACTGAAAAACTTACAACACACCAAAAGTACATATAAGTTGTATGCACTGTATGCGATGAGTGTTTTAGTTGCTCAGGATATTTGTTTTTCTAGCATGCAATTAATTTTACAATCTGTCGGTAATCATGATTCTTTGACAGTGCTGATGCTTGAGATACTTTCAAGTGTATTGATTCCATTAGTGCCGTTGGTTGTAGTTTTTGCATTTTTATATTTTGTTGACTTGAGATATACACAGCACGTTAAGATCTTGCCAGAGTATTATTTATGGATTGTTTTGGGATCTTGTTTCGCTACTGCAGGATTGTTTGGAATATTGAAAATCTCAGTTGAATATGGAGCATTTTTAGGAGGCCTTTTATGCGGAGGGGTCGGTGATCGTCATAATTGGTATAGAGCAATCGAGCCAATTGTCAAAATAACAAGCGCAATCTTTTTTATGTGGGTGGGCATGACCACAGATTTACAGGTTATTCATTCTAATATACTGTTATTAACGCTATGTGTTTTGTGTATTTTAATTATTAAAACAGTGGTGAATGTTGTGGGTTTTTATTTAGTGACAAAAAGCGCACACAGCTTGCAAGCCGGTCTTCTTTTGGTCACTCTTAGTGAGTTTTCATTTCCACTAATTGAAACATACAATGCGCATGATTTTACCAGTGAATTTTTAAAGGCGTTGGTAATTATATCAATGATGCTTGGTGGTATATGGTATGAGTTATTGTCTACCCCAACAAAAGAATGATCATATACAAGTATCAAATAGAGCATCTTGAGCGTTCGGTGTATGATTATTTGTTCATTGCACACACAAAGCGACTGAATATTAATCTGATCTGCGAAGATCCAGAGTATTGGGACAAGATTTTATGGAACCGAGGTTTTTTACCTCATGGTACCGGAGAAAGCAAATACCAAAAGATCACAATCACTAAAGAGTCTCGTGATAACGGATTGCAAGTGCGCATTTGTCAGTTACATTCGGTCTTTAGCGGTAAAATTATATTTGTCCCAATTACATGTAACGATAGTCAGATTGCAGGTTGCAAAACATATATACAAGATATTAAAGGTAAATGGTCTCTTGAAGCTAACACTCGTCTGTGATAAAGAAACGCATTTTCAATACTTTGTTTTCATAATTAATATATGCGTCACTTCAGTAAAGAATTGCATGAGTTGATGCGACAATTTCGTGACTTTTCTAATGAGTACCCGTTGGAAGTGCAGGCAATTACTAAAATTGACAAGGATGGCCCCAAAGATCCAGAAGTATTATACCTTCTAGAGGCGTTTGCTTTTATTGCGTCTGGTCTGTCAGAGCAAATCGAGCAGTCAAAAAATTATTATCCAGAAGCCTTAATTAGTCATACAAGATGCGTTTGGGCGACTCCTGTTCCGCCATGTACTATATTGCAATTTACCGCAGAGCAGTCTTCGTGCATTGAAGCGTGTAATATTTTTGGCTCATCAGAAAATTGTGTGCAAACCTTTAATAAAAATATTATTCATCCGATCGCAATCACTAGCACGCGTTATATCGGAGGTTTGGAGTATCAATTTAAAGCTCCGTGGTTATTAGAAATTAGCTTGTCTTCTGCAGATGTCATTACAGATGGTATTGAATTATATATTGCGGATACAAAGCTTGTGGCAATGCTAATTGCAACAACAGAGCAGGGTGTGTGTCAAGTAAATAGTCAAAGCGCTCCAGTGATATTAACGCTTTCTCGAGAAGACGAAGATCTTATGCCTTATAATTCTCATCCGGCAGATTGTCGTGTACGTGAGTTGTTGACTTTTAATGAAAAGTATCAATTTATCAAGATTACCACGGACTTACCTTTGCAGGGTGCGATAAAAATCATTTTACCTGTGAATGCTGAATACGAACATGAATTGGTTCAGTTAAAATACGACACAATTAAAGTTAATTGCGCACCAGCAGTTGCTCTTTGCTCTCAGATGATTGATCCAATTGAATATAACGGAACGAAAAGTGTGTATGAATTATCGATTCAATCGCAGTGGCAAATCTGCTCAATACGCGAAATGTATTTTTCTGACCCAGCTCTAGAGGTGGAATTTGTAAGCACCCCAAATGGAATAAAGGCAATGATACATGGCAACGTGCATGGTAATATATGCGGTACAGTCTGGGCAATTCCGCCAAATACACCACATAGCGCTCAGGTCTGTGAATCGCAGCAATCTCAAGCGTTGGCAAAATTATTGTACACATGTTCTGATGTATATACTGTGCCAGACCACTCTATAAGAGGTCTTTGGGCGCTTCATGTCAGCAATGCTAATGCTTCTTGTAAGGAATATATTGTGAAATTCTTGCAATACGCAGAAAAGTTATGCTCCAAAAAACTTATCAAAGCAATTCGCGCAATGTCATTCGTGTCAGAAGAGTCATGCCCGGTATTTACCAAGTGCGGATGGGTAAACGGTAGTGTGGTAGTGCTAAAAATTACAGATATTACTGCTATGCTAGTAGCAAGAGTTTTGCTTGTGGCGTTGAGGCATAAAATTCCAATTAATACCACCGTAAGTATGCGCGTTCTTGATGCAAACAATCAGGAGATTATTTACTGGACTTCACAGGAAGACGGTTATTCGATAAACAGAGTGCATTAATATACCGTATAGCATTTATCATCGATAATGATTTAGTGCGCACATTATATGTAAAAAAACCATTACGGACAGATTCCCCTCCAGACTTTGCATTTAACTATTCAGAAGTAGTGCATGAAACAGAAAAAATCACATGCACGCCGGTATGTTGTTTGCTGGGACGAGCTGGTGCATTGCCGTATTTTTTATCTGAGCGCTATATAAATCATCAGGCGATCCGCATGTTTTTAAGTATTTTTCACACTAGACTAGTGGAATTATGGTTTCAAATTCACTCATATAAAAAATTTGCACAGAATATTGCATCTATTGATCGCTATGGTTTGATTGTTGAAATTCAGACTTGGTACAAAAAGAAATACCATGGCCATTTGCATGTAGAGATCTTATCATTGCGTTCGCTTTATCATTCAAACAATCTCGCTTTGGATCAAATGCATATTGGGCAATCTATCGGCATGTCTTTGTGCAAAAGCGTAACAATTGTAATTGATGACTTTTCAGTAGTTAATGCAGTAGAAGTTATTGCGCGTCGTTATTGCAACTTACATGTGCATATCGTATGTAAGGAAACCAAACAGATCAATTCTGTAAGGTTAGCATAAGTTGTATTATTTAACAATTTAAGGTATTATGTATGATAAATGAGTAATTCTCGAAGATTTTTAGTTACCCGTTTGGGCTTTGCTAAGTTAAAAGAAAAGTATCACGGTTTACGGGAGCATCGTATATCAATTATTAAAGAGGTAGAAATTGCAGTGGCGCAGGGTGACTTGTCAGAAAATGCAGAATATCATTCGGCTAAAGAAATTTTAGAAAAATTAAATGTGCAATTGTCAGAATTGACGCCAATTATTGAACATTTTCAAATTGGACCAGTACCTCAAGATCAAAGTGTCGTTAGATTTGGTGCTCATGTAAAAGTCAGAGCAACTGCAAATGATCAGACGTCTTTGTTAATTGTGGCAAATCCAATTGAAAGGATGATAGATGATCGTGTGCAGGGTTTTGATTCTCCAATGGGACGTGCGATGCTCGGAAAGAAAGCGGGGGAGTGCTTTACGGTCGGAGCAGATCATCAATTTGTTGTAGAAAGTATTGATTATCCAGAATCATAACGGTAAATGAGCAATCCATCCATATAATGCTGTAAATTTATTTAAACTCCATTTCGTTTGTCCGATTTTTCCTGCAATCGTAAATTTCGATGATAAAAAATGCATTTTTGTAAAGTTTGAGACAAAGCGAGATATAGAGTTGTAGTTTAAATAATAGACCTGACAGTGCAGGTACTTGTCTCGTACAAATCCAACAAGTTGAATATGTGCGTCATAACTCTGAAAATTTAAATGAAAGGTAAGTTGCTTATCGTTGTAAGTCCACGTGCCAGTTATATCCCACAAGAGTGTTCTTGCAAAGTAATCCTGACTTAATTGTGCGTCTTTGATTCCAATGGTACCTGTCCATGTTTTATTGATTTTACTTCCCAAGACGCGCATACGACCTTTGACCACTGGAAGTTCTGATATAAGATGTTTAAAATTTTCTAATTCCGAGCAGGTAATTTCTAAAAACGAATCAGACTGTCGTATTCTAAATAATTCACCTTCGCAGCGCATTACAAGATACAGAAATGATTTAGTTTGATTCATAATTAGCGATACACCGAGTTTTTGAAAATTTTCACAGGCGATAGAGATCTCCGTGCTGCCTGATGACATATGATTTAGCAGGGATTTTTCATAAAGACAGCAGAGTCCGTTAATTGTGGTAGTGGGCACGGTATTTATAGACAATGCGATTTTATCTCCAGTGATATCAATATTTTTTTCGCAAAACTTGACATAATGATCGTATATCGTAAATGCTGCTTGTTCGTTTTTTAAATCAATGCTGCCGAAGATATCTGGTGAGCTCAAATGAATAATGCCATCGATGACGCGCAATTTAATATCTTTAAGATTCTCGATTTTCATCACACCTTCTAGATTCTCATTTAGCCTGCCAGTAAATTTGATATCGTACCAGTAGCCTGCAAATTCCTTTTGCAACTTGTTGTATGTGAGTTTTAAATTTTTTATTCCCGGGTCAAAGTGATCGCAATCAACCTGTAATCCCTGATCTTTATAGGCAATAAGATATTTTTTACTTACAGTGTCAGTTTTGATTAACAGATCATGACCATTGTAATTGTTATATTTAATGCGCATGTCCTTGTATTTTCCCTGAAACTTTATTCCACGATTGTTGATTAATAGACCGCCTACGAGGTTTTGTATATGAAAGCGAGCGATAAATAATTGGTCTTTTGTGCAGCTGACCTTGCCGTATTTGGAATGTATAGCGGAAATTTCGCCACGATCATACGATGCTTCTAAATTTGAAAATTCTAAGACGTGAAATGTAAGGAGAGTAAATACAACTGGCACTAAATAACGAAGAAATGCAAGAAACGATGCAAAGTGACAGATCATTATATCTGCTACGATAACGATCGCAAGGCATTCTGCAATAATCATATATATGTATTGTAGTACAGGAGCCGCGCTCTTGGTTGTGTAGTTATAGATCTCCTATTATAATTATCTAATGCGTATATTATATATTGCCCCGTTTTTATCATGTATTTCACCTACTTTAGTAAACACAAAGTAT
>Ga0209491_10009106_pt1 | contig 12292 bp, 10 predicted proteins | sample BON02_FD_187213 | JGI IMG/M metagenome (GOLD analysis project Ga0209491, IMG submission 187213) | Freshwater microbial communities from Lake Bonney liftoff mats and glacier meltwater in Antarctica - BON-02 (SPAdes) (version 2) | ecosystem: Environmental > Aquatic > Freshwater > Ice > Glacier... | reverse complement strand
ACCTGTCCATTCCAATTTATCAGATACATACGAGACTAAAGAAATGGCATTGCTTCATGTTACTCATCTCCAGAGTTTTTTGGACTTGATATCTGGACGAGTGCTGAGTGAATCAAGAATAGCGATATTCGGCCTGGAAATCACATATAGCTCTATAAAACTCTTTGCTGCTCGGTTTATCTCTCTTGCCATATTGGTGTGGAATATTTATCGATATATTTCAATCACATGAAATCACAGCTTAGTTTCATTTCGTTGTCGGACAATATATTTATATATCGAGTTCTCGCCAGGTGCTTGTGTGCCAAGAAGGCTGATGATAATTACTGCTCTTAAGATCAAAGATCCAATACTTCTCTCCTTGTCTCGTTTCTTAAACCAACAGAACTTATTTGGTGAGTGATCCATTACAATTCATGAAGAGATTTGAACAACGATTTTAGTGTTGTGGCGCTCGGATATTACCATTAAAAAACATAATAATGCATGCATTTCTAATAGTTATTACTTTTGCAGAGGTCCTTGCGCGTTGAGGATAAAGGAATTTTATTTATTTCACGACATCTAATTCTCAACAGGCAGAAGAAACAGACACATCAATCTCTTTTTATATAATAAATAAGAATAGGTGCCATAAGGACAGCTGGTTAACCAAGCGGCAATGCGCATAATTGGAAATCAAAAAGCAGGTCAGGTTTAGAAATTGAGTTGACTCACGAAGAGCCATGCTGATTTTCTACTATATCCTCCATTGTGTCGAAGCGTGTGTGGCTTGTTGGACATACACTAATTTAGCTGCGTTGTTTGCTTGGAAACAGAATAAAGTTGAACAGAAACTTGGGCTGCTGAAAATTCTTTAGTCTTAGCCATCTGTGATTGTCAAGTGCAAGCGACGGTACAAACCTTCTCCTCGTTGCATGGACGAATTTAAGAGACAGTGTTAAGAGGCATCATGGGAAATTTGATTGAATGATATTTCCCAAGCTATTAAAATTAATGGTAAATTGATGACTGATATATTTAAAAGTATTGAATTTGAATTCAGTTTAGATATCGTTTGGCTTCTTTTTGGATGCTGCGTAGGCCTCCCATATTTTGGCTTCCGCGTCCATCCATGCATCGTACTCGGCTCGAAGCGATTCAATATCATGGGCATTTGATACTTCATCGTTTGAAAGCCCCCCACTTGCCGGAGATACTTGATCCATGAGCAACCTATATGCTTCCACTTCAGGGACGCCTTCTTTGATGAGTTGCATCTGTTTTTTCACAAATACAACACCGGGAGGAACTTGGGTCTGGTCAAATAAGTTAAACACCTCAGTAGCCTTTGCTTTTGGGTTACGTTTATAGTATACGCTATAGTTTCAAGTTAGTACTAGCTTCAAACAGGACGGACATTCAGAACTTACTTCAAGAGATGCTGTCTCAAAGAAACGCGAATGGGCTTGGGAACTTTTTCTTCTCGAAAGAACATCGGTGGTGGATTGGCTTTCAGCGCATGATACCAAGGAGGCTATATAGTCAATATTAATACCAGTAATATAGGTAAACTAAATCAACTTACGAGGTCCGTCAAAAACCCGGCCTTATGTAAGCGCTCCGCTCGTTCTGTAAGTGGAATAGCTTTTTTAAACATTTTCACGGCGTTATTAGAGGCATAGCGCACACCAGTCGGGGCGATAGACTTCCATGTCCTACTACCCAGCATTTCTATGTTTCTTCCTGTCTGTACAGAAGAATGAATTACTCTGAGAATCAAAACCATACAAAAAAAACAGTGTCTACGAAGAATCAATAATTCAAAAGCCAGCAAGGATGACGTTGAAACTGACATACTTTCCAGTGATGGCAAAAGGACTCGCTACTGCATTGCTGCTGGAGCATTCTAATCTTGAATGGGAAGGTAATATAGTGGTTGGTGATGGATGGAGTGAGCTTAAGGGGTCTGGAAAGTGCCCCTTTGGGCAAGTACCGATTCTAGAAACGGAAGGTGGTTTCGTAGTAGCTCATGCAGTGGCGATTGCTCTGCACGTAGGAAGGACATCTATGGTATTTAACGGAGCTTCAATCAAAGTAAGGACTCTTTATGGTTTTCTGTTTTGTATCTCACTTTATTCATTTTAGGACCAAGCGATATCGGATATGCTTTTGTGCAGTTCCGAAGACTTGTATTCTGCCATGCAGCGATATTATCCCACTGTCTATGCTGCGCTCGGCCAACCTTTCAAGGCGAACTTAGAGCAGCATCAAAAGTATGTCAAGGAAACGCTTCCATCGTGTATGGAGAAACTGGACAGGCTGGCTAACGATGAAGGCCGTTTCACAGAGGCTGTTATAACCCCAGGAGAAGTTTTCTTGTTTGCCATGTTGCATCAAATTTCTGTCGCAAATACTGAAGTCCTGCCACCAAAGCTGAAGAAGTTCTATGATAGGTTTCTAGTATTGCCTGCGACACAGAAAGTGTTGACTGGTAACTCAAGCATTGGAACCCTCAAACAATATTTTATAAATCCATAGAATTTTCTTATGTTAACCCTTTCTTCGTTGGTTTTTTTTACTTGCCATTCTACTTCCCTTACGGGGTGCACCAACAACATCATTCCCAAAACTATCATCAGTTGCTAATTGGGGTGCTGCAAAACTCGAAGAAGAGTTTCCTCCTGAACCGAATAAACCGGTGTTGGGTGGAGCCGCGGCGGCAGATCCAAACAAGCCAGTGGAAGGTGCTGCATTCGTACCACCGAATAAACTAGTTCCATTTGATGGAGGAGCAGTGGTGCTATTTCCTGTAGTAGATCCAAACAAGCCAGTGGAAGGTGCTGCATTCGTACTACCGAATAAACTAGTTCCATTGGTGCTATTTCCTGTATTAGATCCAAACAAACCAGTGGAAGGTGCTGCATTACCCGTAGATCCAAATAGCCCAGTTGAAGGTGCTGCATTTGCCCCGCCAAACAAACCGGCAGTTGTTGTAGTAGAACCAAAATTGCCGCCGGTATTATAATTGACGGACCCTGTAAATTGATTGGTTGGTTGACCAGAAACTTGATTCGACTGCTGATTCCATATGTTAGCTTGTTCGTCTATTTTCCTGAGTTGTTTTCTTCGGTGTTCCTTCTCTTTGGTATCTTCCAGCTCGAAATCACGTGGGATATCACCATGCGAATTCAAGTAATAATCTTTGTACTGCTCACGAAGTTCGTTCATTTTTTCATGTGCTTCGGCAACGAGATTAGAGATAGCTTTGAATCCTTGGTATTGTTTCTGAAGAATCGCTATGATTTTGTGCATGGGAGTACGTCCACCTTTGTTGCTACGGCTATGTGTATTTAACATGACGACAAGTTCTCTTGTCCTCTCTTCGTAGTGCACGAAATGGTTCTCCAAAGATTGAAGCAATTCCCAGAAGTAATTTGAAGGCACTGACTTCTTAACCGTATATCGAGAGCGACTAGCCATTCTTCTTGCCTCGTGTAGGGCTTCATCGATGGCCTTCATACTTGAAACATCAGATCGAAGGGATTTTATCTTCTCTGCCTGTGTCATGATAGAGCTTCGCAACTGCAAAACAGATTGTTCCATACGCGCAGTGCGCTCAAGCAAAGTAACAACATCGGTATTAGATTGATTTTGAATGGACTCCAATTGACGACGCTGGCTCGTCATTATATTCTGTTGATCAATTAGCTGTTTACGCAAATCATCTGGTATAATACCGGCTCTCACACTTTCTTCGAATCGCTTATTCTGGTCCTCAGCTGGAATTCCTTCTGGAACTGGACCGAAACGTAAATCACTAGCATCAGCGTATGCAAACAATGCAAAGGCACCAGGGAAAGGACGGACTCCTTGCTGATTCATCGAAGAAGACCCAACAAATCCAACTCCTGCATTTCCATTTAACCCACCGTTGTTTCCTGGGTTCCCAAACATTCCACCAGAAATACCTTGCGTTGTGCTGGCACCTCCAAATAAGCCTCCACCGGTGGCATTATTTTGATTTCCTCCAAATAAGCCTCCACCGGTGGCATTATTTTGATTTCCTCCAAATAGACCACCTGTAGATGGTTGTTGCTGTGAATTGCCAAATAATCCACCAGTAGATGGTTGTTGTGAATTGCCAAACATTCCACCTCCTGTAGATGGTTGTTGTTGTGAATTGCCGAATAATCCACCAGTAGATGGTTGTTGTTGTGAATTACCGAATAATCCACCAGTAGATGGTTGTTGTTGTGAATTACCGAATAATCCACCAGTAGATGGTTGTTGTTGTGAACTACCAAACATTCCACCTCCTGTAGATGGTTGTTGCTGTGAATTACCAAATAATCCACCAGATGCTGGTTGTTGTTGTGAATTACCAAACATTCCGCCACCTGTAGCAGGTTGTTGCTGTGAACTACCAAATAACCCTCTACTTGAATTTGGCTGAGGCGTACTACCAAAAATTCCTCCTCCTGTATTTTGTTGTTGAGCATTCTGATTATTTCCAAACAAGCCACCACTTTGAGCACCCTGAGAAGCATTACTAAATAAACCACCTGTATTCGCTGCAGGTGTAGCTTGAAATTGGCCTCCAGTATTTGTTGGCGTTGAAAGGAATAGTCCCCCAGATCCGAGTGATGGTGCAGGAGTACCAAACATCGCTACTTACTGCAAGGCGTTATTTAATATGAGGACTGAGGTAGCCGTCGTTACAATAGCAACTGTGTCGCGCTCCTTTCTATATCTTGTGGATAACAACGAAATATCAAGGGTCTACTAATGTTTTCGAAATTTAAATCTGTTTTAAACACAACAAAAATCGGTTTTTTTAAAGCACTACTAATTTTTCGAAATTTGACGCAAACAAAATCAATTCTCCCGTGGTCAAGTCTTCGATCGCTGATTCAATAAGCAGCAGGAGAACGAGTATCTTGCAAAAAGAATAGAGTCTGATTTCAAATTTCGTTTGTTTTCCTTTTTCACGGCTTGTTGGCTGCTTTTCATTCCCATTCTTTCTCCCGTGAATAACTAGAATGATTTCCAAAGCAACTGAAAAGATATTTTTGGCACTCGTTGTTTTTGTTCTCTTAAAATTGAGTTTAATAATAGTGAAAATTGAAATGCAAACACCTTTCGAAAATACATTCATGCTTTAGCAAAATTCAGAGATAGGTCCTGGTTAGGACGGAGTTGAAAGTCTTGCAAACCATGCTTAGCCAATGTGGCGGTTGGAATATCTTGAAACTCAATGAAGGCTACGTTTCGCGACTTCACTAATCTGACTTCAACAAAACCTTTGTACTGTTTGAATAACACCTCCATGTCCAACACTTCCACGTCCGCCGGAACATCAACTGCAATTAGAATATGATGTGGAGGCTCTTCTCGCACTGTCGGTCTCTTTTGTTTAACTGCTGGTGCGACCTGGTCCTCTTCCACCATCCTGTCGTCACTTTCAGATGCAGCCTCGGACACAAGCTTACGTTTAGGTCGTGGAATAAAGGTCTTATCGAGTCGAGAAATAATATCCGACTTGGTTTTCGCATACATAATCACTAATTCTTTTCCGAATAAGTTCAAATTGTTCATTTTCTTCTTAGCTTCTGTGGCGCTGATGACATCTTTAAATACAATCCAAGCTTGGCCTCTGAGTTTGTGCCTGCGTACAGTATTGATTTCCAAGATGCTGCCAAAACGGGAAAATGAAGTATAGAGAATCATTTTCATGCGCTCCGGGTGAATCTTTTCATTGAGGTTACGCACGTACAACGTGTGGTTAGGTGACTCCATCGATAGCTTGCTTCTTAAGAGTAGACCCTAAATATAAAAGTAGACCCTGCATATTTTTTCATTTCCTATTGATAATTTGTTATTATAGATTCTTGATGCACGATGTGTGATGATCGACCTATTGTGATCGACCGAGTAGAAGAAGATGAAATTGTCATAGACCAAGTGGATAGGGAGGAAGGAATAGAAGCGCATCGTTTCGCGGTAACCATAAAAAAGTCTTTGAGAGGTTTAGGGCTTTCAGTATGCCAATCAACTGACAGAGTTTTACGCATCACGGAGACCAATAGCTTTGTTAATATTATGACTGATGTTGGAGAATTACCCAAGGACTTAATTTTACCAGATGATATTGTGGAACAAATTGATGATACCCCGGTGAATACTATTAGACAACTCCAGGAGTTCTTAGCTCGAATTCCGATAGGTGGGTTCGTTGCCGTTCAATTCGTTCGGGAAAAAAATGCGAGTAAACTATTTGAAACTGATAAAATGCCAGACGATCACGAGCTTGAAGGGTTTTTGGAACTGGCAAGTCAAAAGCGAAAGGACAAATACAGCACTGCGAGGATGCTCTATCTCATTGCCAATTTTTTGTCACAGTGCACTCCTTGTCGAGAGACTGTCAATGTTCTGCAGGAAGAAGTCCGTAAACATGGAATTCTTCCTCCTCAAATGTTGTGGAATGGCAAATTGAATCCAGGGAGTATTGCAGATTTGCGTTTTCGATTCGGAGAACAGGAAGGTAATGAACTTGTTCAATTAGTTTCTAGGAATATCACAGAACCTCCCAAGCTATCTCAAGCAGAGCAATTGGCCAAACGAGACTCGTATATTCGCAATAGTAAACAGCTTGTCGGCTTTAGAGAACAAATGAGATTGTTATCCAAGAGAATCGGCGTCGATAAGAATCCAACATTACTGAATCAAATGGCGGAGCTCGAGAAAAATATTTATATTCTACGGAGGAAGTGCTCCGTGGGCCATGCACAACAACGAGGCCGGGCTGGATTTGAATTGACCCGACCTTCCATTCCATTTGCATGGAAGAAGACGACCTTCTTAAAAAAGACACAGGGACATTCTGCGTTTGTTTACTGTGTTTGTTGTGATCCAACTGAAAAATATGTGGTAACAGGATCGGACGACCACCTCATCAAGATATGGTCCGCCATGAATGGAAATCTGATTCGAACTTTGAGAGGACATTCAAATTTTGTTTGTGATATTAGAATCAAACAGCGAGGTGCGAATCTGTTGCTTGCATCAGCATCCACTGATCTTACTATTAGAATTTGGGATCTTGAAGATGGGATTTGCATCTGTATTTTACCTGGCCATACAAAGTCCATCGAAAACATTCGTTGGGATTCAAATGATTGCTTGTTGTATAGTTGTAGCAACGATGGCGCCGCATGCATGTGGGATATAGAGACACTTTGCAAATCTGTCATGGACAAAGGAGATGTTGCGCCACAGATGAGCAAGGCTCCGATCGTGTTACCACATGTGAGTAAACAAACCGGTAAAACAGTTGAGGTGAATACTCTGGCATCGCACCTTTCCGAACCGATCCTTGCGACTGGAACAGAGGACGGTTCTATTTATATATGGCATACGGCCAAGGAACCAAATGCGTGCTGTCAAAAAGCTTTAATTCCTGCCTCTCCTATTCTAACAGGAGCCTATCACAATGGGTCCAACAGATTAGTCAATATTATCCCATCGAGATTTCAAGTTGTTTCGTTGCTACGATGGAGCGCTAGACGCTTATTAGGTTCGTCAGCTAAAGATGGGCTTGTGAGGTTATGGGACTGGACGACGATTTCCCTTTTCAATCTTCCGAAACCAGGTTTCGCTCTGAGTTCTCGTCCTATAATGAAAGAATCAGATGATGATACAGAAAAGCAACAAACGAAGCGAGTTAAGCGCCTTCCTAATATAGATGCATTCACGTGGTCATGTGACGGTAGATGGATCATCACCGCTCAAAGTGTTTCGCCTGCTCCTTCGCAAGTTGAAAATCTAATGTCTTTCTGGGATCAGCAGATACGAGTGTGGGATTCGCAAATGCAAGGCAGACTGGCACATGTCCTTCGCAAGCACCGCAATAGAGCTACATCTCTTGTAGCTCATCCAACCATACCCCGTCTTTGTTTGAGTGCTGGATGGGATGGTCAGATACTACTATGGGATATAGTATCTGGTTCATTGGTCTTTGAGGCCATTGCATTGCACCCTAATGGAATTGCTTTGGTGTTCGACTTGAATTTTATGCCTTTGGGTAAATCTAGTGCTGATATTGTGTGTTCTGATTCGATGGGAAGGTTATGCTTTTTAGGGGCTTGTGGGGATAAGGACTTCAAAGCTACACCACCAGTACAATTTTTTGATAGTGACAGGGCTGAGCTCACCTATGATACAGCTGGTTTTGCAGTTGATTCAGCTACGCAATTGCCCCCACATTTGATACCGGACCAACGCCTATGCGATGTTCAAATGGTGCCCTATGATTTTCAGTTCGCATCCTATCATGAGCGAGTGCGATCTGTTTCTAATCTGGAAAGTGTTATTGAGCTTAAAGAAGCAGCAGCATTACATGAGGTCCGGGATATTTTGGTACAACAAGATGAGGATATTGAAAAACGAGCAAAAGGCATTCGGGTAGTTTCCCAAGCCCCGCGACGAGCAGCACCCCCATTAGCGACTCCTACTGTAAGGCAACCACAACCAATGCCACAACCAATACAACAGCAGGTACCGCTACGTGAAAATTCTAATGCGAATGATCTGTATGAAGAAGAAGAAGACGTAGTAGAAGAAGAGGTTGATGATACTATCTCGCCGAGATCACCTGGGGGTAGCAGAAGTAATGTACGTAGAGCAGCACGTAGAGCACAAGGACGAATGAGGCATGCAACTGATATGCTTGAAGATGATAACTTAGATTGTCTTAGTTATTTTTCTGACGAGAGTGAACCTGGTATTCCTGATGAAGAAGCGACAACATCTGCGCCGTTTCTCGATGAATGGATTCGATTGTCCAATCAATTTTCCCATGCATGGGTGCTGCAACACGATGGAGTGCCGCAATTGGACGAGCATGTTATTTACTTCGCGGACTTGCATAAAAAGTGGACAGATACCGAATTAGCACGTCGACGAGATTTGAACCAATCACAATTCAATCACACCTATTCACTTTACAGTCCATGGATGGTCCCTGAATTTAGTAGTTCGTGGTCTGCAGTAAGATGCGTGGTAACAGATATGAAATATGTGTCGCCGTTTGATCGTAAATGCCTTCGAGGCAAAAATGATGCTTTGGAAAAAGGTGAATACCATGTAAGAAATCACGCAATTTGTGTGGAACTAGTGATGAAAGTTTTGGCACATTCGTTAGCTAGCAGTGGCGAGACGGGTTTAGGTACGACTGAGACATGGAGGGAATTGCCTGCATCAGGGCCACCTATCCTTTTCAAGGTGAGTCTTCCGCCACCGGAATCAGGGTTGTCAGAGTTTCTTGTTCCAGTAAGACGTTTTAATGAGTCCATTGCTAAATGCTTTCAAGTGGGACTTGAAGTCGACACTATTACACACGAAACTGGTATTGTGGTGCAGCTAGATGCATTGCACGATTCTCCTTTCAATCATATTCATGTGAAGACACCTGATGATGATATCAAGCAGTTTTCTCCTTGGGAATTGAGACTTTCCTCTAATAGCGATTGGATCATGAGATTTGGAGTTCCTCTTGATCAGGAAGTGGCAAACAGGTTGGCAGGAGGGTTTCAAAATTTGGCAACTAGAGAAGTCGCGGAACCGTTTTCACAACCAGTGGACACATCATTCTTCGTGTTGTATAAGTCAGTGATCCCGTTGCCACTTGATTTATCAACAATCTCCGAGTTGCTGGTTAATGGAAAATACCGGTCGTTGCATCAGCTGTTTTTCCATGTGGCTTTGCTGAGTATCAACTGTCAAGCATTCAATCCTGTAGGTTCACCTTTGAGAAAGATGGGGACCACATTGGTTCGACTGGCAAATCAAATGATTGTTGAAAATGTTCCCATGTCACTCATTCCTTCCGCATTTAACACAGGTAAGAATGAACTTGCGAGGAAGAAAGCACGACGCAAGATGCCGATAGTCCAGTTTGTTAAAAACAAACATAAGCGTAAAATAACTACTGAGTCAGTTCAAGATCCAAAGCGAACGAAATCCACTGAAGTAGCTTCACGGCAAATAGACAATCACAGTGTTCCGGATATGTTTATTCCCATGCCTAGCATGCCTCAACAAAATTTTCAGCACTACTTATCCCCTCAGCTGATGCAGAGTTATTTCCCACCATATCCACAGCAGCAGCCGAATAGCTCGACTTCTTTTCAACAGCCTTACCAGTTCCACAATAATCCACAACCGGTGTTTCTACGACCACAAAATGATGATCCGGATTTGAACATTTTGAGGGATTTCTTTAACGAATAAAAGCTAGTTGATGATTATTTTTGTTTTTTTGTAGCATGGGCTTGCGCTATATCAGCGAGTATAAGTTCGGCAATTTCAGGAATTCCTTTGGCAAATTTAATTTGGGTGAAAAGTGTAGGACCTTCACCTCTCATCTTCTTGGCGTCTCTGTCCATCACTTCTAAATCAGCGCCAACAGCGGTGGCCAAGTCAGTTTTGTTGATGATAAGCAAGTCTGACTGGGTAACCCCAGGACCTCCTTTTCGGGGTATCTTATCACCGCCAGAAACATCTATCACGTATATTATATAATCAGCAAGCTCACGACTGAAATTTGCGCTTAGATTATCTCCACCCGATTCAAGCAGAATAAACTCTGGATGAAACTCTGCAGTAAGTTCCTCTGCAACTTGTAGATTAGCAGTAATATCTTCGCGAATAGCAGCATGAGGACATCCACCGGTCTCTACTGGTCGAATACGTTCTTTGGCAAGTGCATTATGTCTGACTAGGAATTCTCCATCTTCCTTGGTAAAGATATCATTCGTTATGCATGCAATCGAATGTTGGTCTCTAAAATGTTTACATAACTCAAGTACAAGGTGAGTTTTACCACTGCCTACTGGGCCACCAATGCCCACTGTGTAAGCTCGGTGGGCAAAATCTGTTCGACCGTCGGCACGCCGTTTGGGAGGATCTCTTCTACTGAAATCACCAGGACCATCCATTGGAGTATGGGAGTGAGAATGAGAGTGCGAGTGGGAGTGTGAATGACCTACATCCCCATGAAGAGCATCTCCTGCTACGAATTCACAGTTCTTGTTGCCTGACATATCTTTTGAAATAGGCGGAACGGTTCCCGCATCAGTGGTACTCTTACTTACGTTATACGGTTTACTTTTAGAAGTCTGTTGTATTAATATTTTGGATAAGCATACAGTAGCGATATTTTTGGTGTAATTAAAATTTACGTGTCAGGAATGAATTGTGTGGCTCTCAGAATTATTATTACTTGAACCACAGAAATAGTATCACTCAGTAGTTACCATGAGCGTAAGTTATAAAGAGAAGCAGCTGAAGACGAGCTGGACGTTTATTTGAATCATATGAGATGAAGGACGAGGAATGCTCCTTCTGTTAATTTCATGGTCCAAGTAGTTTATTTGTGGTTCGATTACAATACTAATGATTGATGTTATAGGCCCTCATTCAAGGATCAGATTTCCAACATATTCTTCGTATGATGAGTACCAATATTGACGGACGAACTAAGGTCATGTACGCAATCACTAAGATTCCTGGTGTAGGACGTCGATTTGCAAACATCATCTGCAAGAAAGCTGAAATCGACATGAACAAGAGAGCTGGAGAGTTAAAGCCAGATGAGATCGAAAGACTTGTTGCTATCATCCAGAACCCGCTTCATTTCCGTATCCCTCAATGGTTTTTGAATAGTCAAAAGCACGTTAAGACCGGTAAATACTCTCAAGCATATGCTAATAACCTTCAACAGAAGCTTCGTGAAGATATTGAGCGATTAAAGAAGATGCTCGCTCATAGAGGACTTCGCCACTACTGGGGTATTAAGGTTCGTGGACAGCATACAAAGACCACTGGACGTCGTGGTCGATCTGTTGGAATCAGCAAGTAAATCAAAAAAGTTAAACTATGTTTTTTCGTCGGTATCATTTTGAAAACCATTTTTACTGTCGTATATGCCTGACTCGCTTTCCGATCGTTGATAGTGTATTCACGAGTTATACAATCCATTCAGTGAAATCAGTTCTCAAATGTTGCTGCCTCTGATTTCCTCAAAAATAAAATATCAAACTGTTCATATAATAACAAGACACTCGTTATTTTGCTTTTTAATTCAAAGAAATGATCTAGTCGATAGTTTCTATTCACGATTGAAAGTACCGTATTTTAAAATGCAACGGAAAAACGCTATGCTCCTCATAACAGGACTATTCAGGTTCTTCGGCATTTTGCACGATATGCTAACTTGGTGGATTCTGTTGGTGAACGGGTGTATAATTGCAAT
>Ga0209491_10009098_pt1 | contig 12300 bp, 7 predicted proteins | sample BON02_FD_187213 | JGI IMG/M metagenome (GOLD analysis project Ga0209491, IMG submission 187213) | Freshwater microbial communities from Lake Bonney liftoff mats and glacier meltwater in Antarctica - BON-02 (SPAdes) (version 2) | ecosystem: Environmental > Aquatic > Freshwater > Ice > Glacier... | reverse complement strand
GAGATCTTGTTTATACACAAATACACACACACACACATACACACGCATGATTTTCCTGCTGTGCCGTTACATTGCTCTGAAACAATGTTTGTGTTTGGGGACTTGGGCAAATAGGTATAGAGGAATCATGTCCTCACGTACACTTTCTCTCTCTTTGCATTCATGTCACAACACCCTCATGAACATGGGTTACAAAAAACTCAATTTTGCCGTGTGCGCACGATCAATTGCGCGAGAAACGTCAACACACTACGAAGCACTATGCAACACACTGTAATATGCTGTAGACTGTGTTTGAAAGTCAATGTCCGAAGTTAGGGGATATGAAAGATTATGCTTGGAGTCAAAGTGGGTGAGTAGTAGCCCGCAACTCCGACGGGCTGTGAGGACAAAAATGTGTTTGTCTTTGTAGTTCCAGTGTGTATGTGCTGAAAAGATTTTGTGCCGTCCACATACAGCTCCAATTGCAAGGTATCAGATTGGTGAAACCAAGGCCATCTCGGAATACACTACAGAGGTGATATACGTTGACCTTGACACGGCGTCACAGATGATGTGGGCAACAGCTGCACAACATCAAACACAGCCACAGCAAGAGGGTCTTGGCGCAGAAACGTCATGGTTTGCGTTTATGCAAGTCGTGCATGCAACTCCACAAGATGATTCGCTTCTTCATTACATAGCAGTGCTTGTGTTTGCAAAAGAAGTCCAAGATAATCTCGCGCCAGCCGTGATGGTCGTGCAGCGACGCCATGTCTTGTACGAGCAGACGATCCAGCGCGTCATATTTGCACTGCAGGTGTCAAATGCGGGGTTTAAGATGACGCCACACAACAAGGTGTTGGTCGGGGCGTGCGTGAACGGCAGGTTTGTGATTTGATCTCTGTGCTGTCCATACATACCCATTTTGAAACTGCTTCTGTCCGTAGTGGGCTGTGGGGATGGGTTGTATAAGCGTATCTGCACTTTGGACATACCCACACACAGTGTCCACTTCATGTCCACATGATACACAAAAAGTCATATAGCATGCACCCTGAAGCTCACATACTTGGGTGTGGTGGGAATTGCCTGTTCGCTTATGATTGACTTTGAAAATGGGGTATGTCTCGTGGCATGGACAGGACGGATGGCTTCACACTCTTGACGTTCGACATGCAGATGGATTTTGTGTTTGTTTCTGAATTCACAGAATGCACCGGCTGTTGTGACACACCCACTATGGCGCGTCCAAATGCAATACACGCTCATCTCGACCATGCGTTGCGTATTCTATACATTGTTTCTGACACACGGATGTTCAACACCACATTAGACAACAACATCCGACACAAACAACAACTGGACTACTCACCGATCTCGCTATCAGGAGGTACATTACTTCCAGAGTTCTTCCGACAACACGACCGACGCATCGTGCAAATATCAGCTGCCTCTCAATTGCCGTTTGCACTATACACACAAAGTAACCCCCCCCACGACGCCGCTGCGTTCGCCCGTGAGGCGCAGCACTGGCAGTCTTTTTATGTCATGACAGAGAGCAGCACCTCATCCGGAATGGGCCTGCTACGGGTGCTGTACGGCTCGGAACGAGCGGATGCCGGATACATTGTCCAGGGGGTGGACGTCACAATCAGTCCCTTTGATGTTACCAGGAGTGTCACGAAGGAACGTCACTTGAAATACACACCCTACTTTGACAACGCACATATTCTGCAAGAGGTACGGTCGCAGATCAAAAAACGACACCACAAAGGAGCCGGCTCCACAACAGATGAAGGGTTACAGGCAATGCGTCTGCACGGCTTTTCGGTAATGAATGACAGGAAACGTGTCTTGATTCCGGGAAATAGAGCACATATCGACCAATCGGACAGCGTGCATCTGTTACTTTCGCACGTGCAGGCCACCACTGACATACTACAGCAAGAAGACGACACGCTCCACGACCAGGTGCTGTCGTTGGTGAAGATCAATGTTTCATTCGTTGGGGCGGTCACACTGACGGTGGACTTGCTCAACATAGTTACGCATGAACCAAACGACACGCCACACTCATTCTTCTACTCAATTATTCCGTTTGACGTCGACGCCACTGTCCCCAATAACATCGTGGCGAAGAGCATTGTAGCCATCATGGTGCAGCGCGGCAACATACACACTGTGCACTTGTCGAATTTTTCGTGTTTACAGTGTGGGCCAGACCTATACGATGCCGACACCGACTCCTGTAAATGTCGTGCTGGCACGCTTCCGGTGTGTCTGCCGTGCTCAACCAATTGCGCCACGGGGCGCTTTATCATCAACCCAGACCCCAAAATGTGCCACCGGGCGGACCATCGCATCGCATCCACAGTTGAGGGAGCTGTACGGCGGCAGCGGCACAATTTGGTGTGCATGCCGTGTACAGGGGGCTTTTTCTGTCCAAATGGGACGGTGGAGGGCATCGAGCAGTGTCCGTCCGTCCGACCCTTCACTCTCCAAAGTCGTGCCACGGCAAATTTCCAATGTGTCTGCCCCTCTGGCTCTGCATATACAAGCTCACGCGGCGAAGAATACGCTATCCACGGTGCCAGCATATCACGTGTGTTACAAGTCCTCACAACGAACGCCAGCACATGCGACAACTGTGCGGCGTCGCAAGTGTGTAGCCCAAAATATACCCAATCGATGCACCGCATACTGTGTCCAGCGCATACGTCGTCAAGCACAGTGAATGTTGCGGCAGGCGAACAACCGCCTGTGTCTTGGGCGCTCTCATCGTCGGAAACCAGCGGTGACGACAGCCGACACCATAACGTATACCAGGGCTGCTTCTGTGTGGATGGATACTATTCCACCGACCAAACGACCGAGAGCTACTTGCTGGATAGTGCCGACTTTATCTATGACTTTTCATGGAGCAACTCGGTGCTGGAGGAGCGGCGTGCAAAGGGAAACACGCGCATTCACATCCGCTTGGAAGTGTGTCGCCAGTGCGAAGCAGGATGGGTCTGCCGCCAGTCTATACGACACAGATGCTCTCCTCTGTCAAGTATTTCTACGCCTGGGAGCACTGTCTGCACCTGTAAGACTGGATACGTCAAGATGGATAATACAACATGTGGGCCGTGCCCCCTTGACAGCATATGCCCCGGTGGCACACATCCTGCGGTGTCGTGCACTGCTATCGCCGAACTGGCACGTAGCGACAAGCAAAAATACTGCCCCTGTGAGACAGGTAGAATACTGAACGCGGTGACGGAGAAGTGCGAGACGTGCCCAGCAGATTTTTACTGTCCAGGATTTTCAAACATGACAGGTGTGGTGCCTGAGAACACCATATATGCACAGCGTTGTCCCCCTGCGACAACGTCTGTCGCGGGTTCGCAGTCTCTGGCCGCCTGTTTCTGCAGCAAGGGATTTTTCGTCGCACATCTTGGAGGCCCACCCGCGTGCGTGCCGTGTGACAGTGGCTACTACTGTCCGGGATTTGGTGATGCGCGCATTGCATGTCCGATGCAGACGACAACAAGTTCTTCGAATCTTCCTGCCGCTACGGTTTTGGACTGTGTTTGTCTAGACCCAAACATGCTGCTCTTGCCGGCGCAGCTTCACACGCAAAGTGAACTGCCAAGCCACATCTGCGTGTGTCGTCCCGGGTGGCTACAGAAAAGGTGTGTTTCTAAAAATGTGTTATATGGCGGTGTGCGGCGGTTGTGTGTGGATTTTGACACTTTTTTCCACCCTGTTTTGACAGTCCAAGCGAGTGCGTCCGGTGCGACGGATATCCAGGCAACAGCACAAACGTAGCTGGCTCGCGCGAATGCAGATGCTCCGTCGGGTATTTTTCCAACACTGCAAGCAACCGTGAGGTGCTGGAGCAGTTGCTGTTCAAGTCCACTGCCACAGGACACCCGCTGTCGGCAGATTATCGCGACATATGGCAAGTGTACAGTCAAAAATACAGCATGTCAATCTTGGTTGGTGGCGTTCATGGTGCAAGTGCATGTCTCCCGTGCCCACCGAATCTGATCTGCACAGGTAACAACAATCCCCCGATTTCGGCATCGGCAGTGCTCGGCGCTCGCAACATTACGTCGCTTTTTTATGGCGTGCTGCCAGTGGGTGCCGGCTCGGAACGGTGGTGGGTGCCGTGTCCGACTGTAAGGGATGCACCGACGAGGACGCATCAGTCGCCACGACACTCCCTCGGTCTGTCGTCATGTTTCCGTGGGTCAACAATCTGGTCGGCACAAACCACTGGAGTGCCACGTCTGCATTCGAGCAGTTTCCCGGCCTTGATAGTTGTCAACGCCACGAATACGTCATTGATCACGGCGATTGTCAATGTGGATCAGAACGTCTATTACAACAAAATGCATGCCGTCTTCTCAAAGACCCCGGTCATGGAGCTGCGCAGCGACACTGAACTCGGCGACATGGTCTGGCTGGTATCGATGGAAATGGACACCGGGCATGTTGTTGCGCGTTTTGGCGAGGCGTTGGCACTCAAACAGGGCGAATTGCTCCAGGCACTGCACGCCATCGACCAATCGACGGGCGTCGCTTTCAGTACACTGCTACCATTGCTGTGGGCCTGCGCCGTGCGGCAGTACATGCCAACTGAGATGGGTGAACCAGTCTTTATCGTACCCGGGGTCGTCCACAGCATCATCACACAGAACATCGCAGTGCGCACCATCACTGCAGTCATGGACATTCTAGATCTCTCCGGCCCCGCACCGCGCCATCTGTTCCAACTTTCGTCGCGCCAGATGATGGACTCGGTCTCGACAGAGCATGCGTACGCAAACCCGCTATTTTTCATGCACAACAACCTGTGTGATTCATACTACAACTCCGGACAGGGCTACACAGACTGTCGAGTGCCATTTGGTGGCACCCTGCTCTCGGCGTACACTACTACGCTGCTACGTGAGACGAAACTTTTGCCACTCGAAGACGACATTCTCGCCAGCAGCAACGCTTTGCAGCACGCGCTCAGAATCGACACCAGCGTCCTCGCGCTCAGTATGGAATTTTTGTGCCCCGACCGAATGCTCACAGAAAACCTTCGCATCTACAACGGAGCCGCGGCAAAAGACATGCAGCGGTGTCAGGCATGCACGGATTCACAGTTTTGGCACGACAGTAGATGCCAGCAGTGTGAGACGTCTGTCGACACATGCGAGCACTACTCGCGTCAAACTCGCTCCAAGCCATGTTCTTGGACACAGGATCTGATATGTGAAGTGGTTGTTTCTGTCGCGTAGCGCACCGCAGTGTTGTCGCAAACTGGCTCTAGTGTTTTCTATATAAAAGTGGGAAGTATACGCTGATTTTGTATGGCTGGATCAGCTCATAAGCAAGCGACACTGTCTAGTACCCGTGCGTCTTATGACTGATTTCTATATTATGTTGTACGAAATGGACATTTTGTGACCATGCGTCCACAATGTACAGATGCTTGCATGAAATGTCAAAATAGATAGATTCGCAACCGGATCCAGGTGCCCGGGACTTTGGCATGTGGTTTCCTCATTGTATTTTTTTTTTGGATTCTATTTGTGCATAATTGAAGATTAAAAGCCAATATAAACACATTTAATCCATCTTAAAACACATTCACACTCTCGCCTTCACGATGGAACACGAGCCCACTCCTGACAAGAAACGCAAATTCGACACTGCAGACCCCCACACTAGCACCGGAGTACCACACCACGAAGACTTGATGTTTCTATCAATCATTGAAGATCGTCTGTATAATTATTCGGTCACAATCGACCCAGTGCTAGACAAGATGATTTAGTGTATTTCGAAAAGTCCAAGATTAACATCCAAATGAACAACTACGAGCCAGAATCTCTCTATGAGTTATATGAAGGAAGCGTCGCCTGTCCCGACAAACATGTCGCATGGATGGAATTCTTCCGTAACATCTCTACTCGCAAGAATCCTGAGAAATTCAAGCAAATTACACTGAATCGTGAAAGTTTGCCAGAAATTCAGAAAGCTCGTTGGTTTGTGTCGTTCTGTGTACGTTGAAACTGTATCTAAAGGAGGAATAGAGAATGACAAGATCATCGAGAGTCTACCTCATGCGTGCAAAAATTGAGTGTTGGTTATTTGAGAATGGTATCAACCGGATCCCTGCCACTCTAGACATGGGAGTAAGGAGTGGGAGAGTTCGAGAGTGGCAGAGTGGCAGAGTGCGAGAGTTCGAGAGTTCGGGAGTTCGAGAGTGTTTCCAAATCAGCAAATTGGGTGGATTTCTTGATTCGAAACACATAGAGAAAGTCGGATAGTGCATGATTCGAGCAATAAAACTTTGAATGTTGATTTTCATATCATAGTGCTTTAGCACAAAACATGCAGATGCATATATGCATGTCTTGGATTTGTACGGCAAATGAAATGTCAAAAAGGTATATTCGCAACGGGATTTCGGTGCCAGAGACTTTGGCTTGTGGTTTACAATGATAAACCTATATAAGCAGACTGTACATTGTGTGGTTGGCATTAGGGATTTGTAACAAGAAAGCAAGACAAGTGCGGATATTCGACCTCTGTGTGGTGTATCAGCACCAACATCAGCACCATGGCTCGCACCAAGAAGGGAGCCTTGAACACCACCGCCGCCGCCAAGCTCGCAGCCGTCCAGAACGAGCTCAAGCAATGCACCAACAATGCATTTGACCAGGGCAAGGATGCTGGCTTTGACCAGGGCTTTTACGAGTGCTGCGCCGACAACGCCCGCCTCGAGGCGGCGGCCAAGGCGCGTGAGGCCGAACTCCAGGAGACCATCACCTCGCTCAAGGCCAAGCTCGCGGAGGCTTCTGCTGCGATCTTCGACCTGGTGAACCGCTAGAAATCGCCACAAACCCCAACAAAAATTTCGTAACCACAAGGAAACTTACCGGTTGCGATGCCCAAAAATAGCCTACAGGATGGTGTCTGCATAGCAGACTTAAAAAACAGCCCTGGTGGGACATACAAACGTGTTGTTTGGTATGTTGTAGGGTTCGATTCCCTGCTGTTCTTGGCAAAAAACGCGTCAGTGTCGCCCGACATTGCATGTGATAACACAGCAAAAAAGCAAGCATCTGGTGTCATTGTACTTGCTTGAAAAATGCACAACGCGACTCTATCTGCATCTTGGACGTGCTTTCGTATATATAAGATGGGTATACGTATTGTAGTAGTGTACATGAGGCACTGTCCAACTATGATTGTTCAATATATACTCGTACTGCTGTTTGTGCACGGGACAACTGTTATCGGCACCGCTTGTAATACCGTAGAGAGTTGCAGGTGCACTCTACCAGACCCTGTTAATGCGTCCGAAACGAAGATCCATGCTGATTGGAGCCAGCAATGCAACATGTGCACGATTCTCGGTATTAGTGACGCGTTATGCCCAGAAGAAACCGAGTGGGATCCAAATTCTTTTCAGATTGGTTTCTGGGCACCCTTCAATGCCAACATTACTGCATCCACAGTGGCAGTGGTCAAAATTCGCGCATCAGGCAGCGACGTCAAGAACAAGCACCTCGTCGTCCGCGGCTTCAACACCCCAGAATTTCAGGGCTGCGGGAGGAATTCGTATCCAAGCAATGGGTTAAATCTACATGCCATTAGAAATGGTGCAACGTTACCTAAAATTGCGTGGGCTGACAACGAAAACACAAAATGGATATGGGGAGCAGACAGTGTTCGCAGCGACCTTTCAATAGAAAACGATTGTGATGCAGCAGACAAGATTTGGTTCTTCAACATGCACGTGCAGGCTTCAAAAATTGAAGTAAACACTACTGCAGATGTAGAAATTGAGTTGAGTATCGATGACAAGATGTTTGTTGGTCGGTATCAATCCGATGACGATGAAGGTGGGAACGTTGCATGGTTTACATATGAGCGTCGTGTTCCATTGAAACAAGCCACCATCAATGAGGGCCAGACACAGCAATTCACAACCAGAAGCTTGTACGCGATTTCTCAGCACAAGGGAATGCCGCTGGAATTGGAAGTGCTGCCAAAATTGTTCAGCATTGTTTGCCAGGATGGGACCGGTGTCGACGTGCCGTTTGAGGGGGAAATTCCGAATACTGAATTACTAATACCATTTGAAGCGAAATGTCTTCTTACCGCAATCGAGCAACCGCTCCTATTATCGTTTTCGAGTCACTGTCAAATATCGAACTCAGCAGAACCATACGTATTGATGAAGGATGTCGGCTGGAACATAGAAGGCATGACTGAAGGTCAAATCTGCGAGGTGGGCATTGTCGAATATTGTGCCGCCGGATTCGAAATGGTGGATGACAACTCGGTTGTGTGCACGCCATGTCAGGCTGGTAGTGCCAAAGCAAGTGAAGGAAATTCGCAGTGTGTTCAATGTGGTGACCAGAAAGTTGCGACATACAACGGGACAGTAACGTGTACAGATTGCTCCAACAATGAGGACGGCTTGGGCAAAACTGAGTGTGCACAATGCGATACTGCAACAGAAATTTGGGAGACAATAGACGCTGGCTGTGTGTGTAAAATAGGCTTTGCAAATGCGACAGTTGACACCATGTGCATCAAATGTACGCTGGGAAAATATAAAAGTGTTACTGGTTCAGGGCCGTGTACAGATTGCGGATCTGGCAAGTATAATTCCAACGAAGGTAGCACCGATTCAGCAGACTGTGTATCTTGTCCTGCGAACACGAATCAAGATTTCAATGGCAACACAACGAGTCAAATCACCGAACTCGGAAGTATTGATATTTCTGCGTGTCAGTGTCCTCCGGGGCAACAGTACACTACGAACAATGAGTGCGAAAACTGCCCACAAGGAACATACAAGACACTTGTTGGCAATAATGAGCAGTGTGACGATTGTGCAGCACCCCTCGTGAAAGCAGGGTATGGCCACGTTAATTGTCCGGAATGTGCAGATGGTAAGGAGGTCTCCACAGAGGGAAATTGCGTGGACGTTTCTGGGGGTGAGGTCGATTCGGGGGGTGAGGTTGATCAAACTGTCTTGTTGCAGGCAGGGAAAAATTACATTTCATTTTATGTGTTCAACGAAGATACAAAAATTACATCAATCTTCAATACCCAACAGCAATGGGCGTCTGCAAAGCTTTACATTAAAGGGGAGGGTGGAGATGCAGTTATGGAAACAGTTCAAGGTGGTACTTCTTTCTCAAGCAGAACTCGGTTACATACGAAACTGAATGTCTACATTTTAATCATTGTGAAAGATGCCACTCATCAAAACCCAGCAGTGATTTACAGAGGAACAAGGTTCACAAAGATCGACATTGTTCCACTCAAAATAGGGTTTAACTGGTTACCAGTTCTTTCTGAGTCAACAACACAAAATCGAGGGGTGCTGCCAATTCGAGTTGATTGTAATCAAGTGGAGCCGTGTGATAATGAACTGACTTACTTGCAGTACGATACAGTCAAACTTTTCAAAAAAGTGAGCGCAGACACTGCGAGTACTTCAATTGCCGTCAGCGGTCGGTGGGACCGAGCGTTGAATTGGGAATTGGAAAATGTGGTGTTCATGACTTTACTGTCGAGTTCCAATCGGCAAGCGGGTGGATATACAATCCGCACACAAATTAATGCAGCTGGTTCGCAATCTAATTTACAGGATTCGACATACGATATACAGTCAAGTCGTTCAGCTTCATCAGTTCAGTTGATTGATATTCCGACACAATCATTTCGGAGGAATCGTCGTCTTCTTGCGATGGCATCAGCAAGCGAATATAAATATTGTGCGACTGAGAATGACTGTGTCTGCAAGATGTCGACCCTTAGCAAACCAGCGCTGATTTGGCCACGTGATGACTGCAATTCATGTGTAAGTAATGGAGATGCGCGTCAGTGTGACGACATGGGGGCATCATTGAATGATGCAGCCCTTACGTTTACTGTCCATGTAGCAACACCATCAGGCCAAACGCAGGTAATGGAAGACACGAGCGAGGGAGGGTACAATGCGATCGGGGTGGCCAAGTTGAAGCGCAGTTTCGAAGGTGGGGTACTGTACGAGCATATCAACATCAGGTCCTATAATTACCCGTATTGTGGAGGATGTGGCGATGCTTGGGGCAATCATCTATGTGCGGATTGCGCGACAGCAGAAAAAAAGTTTCTCTTCCAATTTCTCATGCAGCTGACGGGACCTGAATTGAAAAACGCGGGTGATGACAGTGCGCTGCATGCAAGTTTCGAGTTTGACATTGATGGAACATTGTATGTTACTGACAACACTGAATATGTGCGGAAAAAGAGGGTTGGCGCGAATACTGTAGTCGTCGACATAAATGTATATTTGGACAAGACCTTCGATCTCGTACCAAAACTCTTTGAAGCTCTATGTCCTCGGGATTACCGTCTTCTACACGAATTTCCAAGCTCAGCGTGTCCATTTGAAGGGACCTTGCCATCTTTCATTAGCATTGACACGTCTACAGTGTCAAAACTGTCTGAAAATGCGGCGAATTACGAGATTGATGGTGACTATCGCATCCGGAAAGATGCAACGACTGAACGTGTGTTCTACACTATCAAACCTTTGGAAGGACAAACCACGTATGTCACTGTAACTAAAGCAAAATTTGAACAATGCGCCAGAGAGCCCGTCTGGAAGTTCCCCTTTGGCAAAACATGCGATCCTGATGGAGATCCTACCAACGCTGGCACAAATTTGTGTATCAAACCATATTCCACGACACCAATTACCCAGACAGACGCTTTGTACATCTGGCACTTCGGGGCTACCCGTGAAACAAAAGACGAGTCTACATATCACAAAGATTATGAACTATCCACAGCCAAAACATTCACATTAAATGCCGGTGAAATACTCGAAATTGAACTGATTCTTGACGCGAACGAATGTGTGTACAGTCAAACAGAAATCGAAATAAAGATTGACACTCAAGCGCCAGTAATGCCACTTGTCGACCGCTATTTCGACGTTGATGCTGCATTGGTGTGCATCACTCCACCGGCCTGTGCATGCGAAGTGGCATCCAAACAACCTGCTGTCAAAATTGCTTGGCCATTGGATGAATGTAATGCATGCGTTCAGAACGGAGATGCCAATACCTGTAACGGTATGGGTTCACATTTCAACAGCGAGTTTGGGATTACTTACAATTTCTACATTGAGAATGTGGTGTTTTCCCTGGACACTAGCGTCGCAGTTGGGAAACTCAAAAAAACAATTCCATTTGACCCAGATAACCCCAAATCATCAGGAGCACAGTATGAGCATCTTTCCATTCGCGGAATCACAGATGCGTTGTGTGTGGGGTGTTACAAGTCCGAGACGAAGGGTGCGGCAGATGTGGATTGGGGAAACACAAAATGCAATGATTGTAGTCCAAATCTCCGGATTTTATTCTTTACAATATTGATGAAGTCAACAGGCACAGGAGATGATGGGGATGGAGGCGAAATTGCTTCCCCAGGAAATACTGCTTTGACAGTAAATTTCGAGTTCTGGGACAGAGGTGTGACGTATGTCACAGAGACAACAAAGTCTCTGGCTTCGATACATAGACAAGGTTCAACTAATGGATTAATATACAACAATTACGACACGGAACAAGGTATATGGCCAGATAAAATTGAGGTAGACGAAAAACAATTCGAGATTCTATGTCCGATTGACACAACATACGGCTGTCCATACGAGGGTCGGACCACATCTCAACTGCAGTTCATGTCGTCTTCCAGCTCTGTCGAAGCAGATACAGTGTATACGTATACGTTCAGAATGTCCACAAACAAATATCTTTATGTCCAGTTGCAGCCATCTACACTCAAAGAGTGTTCTGAGGAGGGTGTCGTAATTGAGGATTGTGATCCTGAAACAACTCCAGGCCAAAACAATATTGCTGCTGGATGGTGTACTGATGAATACAAATGGGAGGTAAGGCCTTCAGAACAAACCGACAAATTCGAGGCAAACTTTTACTCACAACAGTCTCAAAACACCCACTTCACAATGACACCAAGAAATGGGCCAAGTGACACACAAAACTGGTATTTGACAAGTGCAGGCGATCGTCTCGAAATCAAATTCAAAACAGATGGCATCAAATGCAATGCCGATGACTTTTCGATGAAATTTGTCATTTCTACTAGTTCCATCACGGATGTCGCAGCACCACCGCCCACAACGACAACGTCAGCCCCCACAACGACAACGACTACATCAGCCCCCACAACGACTACATCAGCCCCCACAACGACTACATCAGCCCCCACAACGACTACATCAGCCCCCACAACGACAACAAC
>Ga0209491_10009096_pt1 | contig 12301 bp, 10 predicted proteins | sample BON02_FD_187213 | JGI IMG/M metagenome (GOLD analysis project Ga0209491, IMG submission 187213) | Freshwater microbial communities from Lake Bonney liftoff mats and glacier meltwater in Antarctica - BON-02 (SPAdes) (version 2) | ecosystem: Environmental > Aquatic > Freshwater > Ice > Glacier... | reverse complement strand
CAGCGAGCCGTTGCCGCGGTCGGGATTGGCCGCGTGCGTGAGCAGAAAGTCGGCGGCCGCGAGCGTGTTGACCGTGAGCGTGAAGAGCGTGCCCTGTCTGTGGTGCTGTGGTGCGGCGAGCAGTCAATTCGTTCAGCACCGCGCCGGCGCGCGCGTCGTCGCAGACCTGCGGCATGTCAAGAGCACACGTGTAGTGGGGCGTCTCCTGCGTCTGCTTCCGCCCGCTGAGGGAGTGCAGGGTCTTAGCGCGGCACACCTACTTCCCCAGCTCGACTGGCGCCGCCCGGCCGTGCGTCAACACGAGGCCCTTGTTTCCGATGGAGCACGTCCTCGGCGGGCTCCCAGGTGGCGCCCACCGCGGTGAAACCGGCCCAGTGGATGGCCTCAACGACGGCATCACCGCGCCGGAGCATCTCGATGAGATTCTGCCCGTTGCACGGCATCCAGCTTCACTGGTTTTCCAGCACCCGTTTGGAGCCTGCAGACAAGGAGAGAATGCGCGAGTCAGGAGGTCGCCACCTTGTTCCAAATCGAAAGGAGCCTTCCTTAGTATACATAGACGGCGTCCTTGCCGGTCACCACCCCCACTAAAATCGGTCGGTCCTTTGCGGCCTTCGGTAACGGGCCTGGCAGCCCAAACAGAGCGCATGCGAAGTTCAGGCTCCGCGCAGGCGAGCGCGGTCGGTTGTGCCCCTGTTTCTCAGCGAGGCTCGGTGATGAGGGTCAATGCGCAGCTGATCACCGGCCTTTGGCATGCCCGCAGCCGTCTTCGTCGCTCACGAGCTTCGCGCGCCGCGAGTTGCGAGTTGCTGGCCGGGTCGTCTTCGCGCGAAAACCGTCAAAAATAGCCTAAAAAATTATGCATGGCGGGGTCGATTTTTTGACAGTGTGTATATTATTATATATATAATTTATAATTGAATTTAATGCATATAAATATAAATGTATTTTTGCTTTCGCTTGCGTGCGTCTCCTTGTCTTCGTTTTCAACTCATGGGTTTCTCCGAGGGTTCGAGCAAAACGTAGAGATTGGTTTGGTACCGGCCGCGGGGGCTCAGCAGCTCGACGACACACTACTCTAGACTACTCACACTTTTGAAGATACTATACACACACCACATCATACATTTGACACCCTATCATCGCCCGCTGATGCGCCCTGCCGGCTGCCTATGCCATGCCTCGCCGCTGACGTCAGCGGCCTGCGAACGTCGATCTCTCAAGAGGTCCGTCGTTGGCTCACACGAGCACTTCGACCAGCAGGATGGGCAGAAGCAGAAGATCGCCAGCCCTGCTCTGCCTTCTTCTATATATAGGAGCTGACGCATTTCAGCTACTCCTATCCCGAGGTCTGCCAGTGAGCCTAGCCTTAAGTGGCAGGATCGCGGCCCACAGGGTGAACCGAATGTAGCAGAACACGAGATCCATGAAGAGTAGCGAAAATGTCATGTTAATGAGCCAGGTGGAGAGCATGCCCCACCACTCGAGGCCCTCACGCAGCACCAGAAAGACGCACAGCATCATAAACCCAATCACCTGCGAAGGCGCGACGCACGGCGTGGGCTAGCTGCATGGGTGGCTAAGGGCGGGGCGGGCTGGGGCCTTTACGCTTGCGCACCCAGTACTGCAGGATCGTCCAGGTCATTTGCAGGTTCTCTAGGAGACCAGCGCTAGAATGCCACTTTGCCTGCCGCGCAGCCACAAAGCGTATTAGGCGCTTCATCAGCAGCTGCATCGCCTTGGAGACGACGAGGGTCCACAGGGAGGAGCGTAGGCCCTGCAACGAGCCCATCGACACCTTGGGCGTGCGGATGATGGCCTTCCAATAAAGTAGCGCGAGCGTCGAAACGGCCAATGCCAGGATGCGCTCCGAACGTGTCCGCCCGTTGCCAGGCAACACGCAGCCAAGGAGCTGGTGGTGCTCGCGCAGGAAATCGCCCCAGTGCGCCGGCGGAGGCGCGTCGTCGCCCAGCAAGACGCTGCGCGATTCGCGCTCCTGCTGCCGCCACGCAAAGCCGCCAACGGCATACACCAGCAGCACGTCGTGAGCCGCCAGCCCAAGCCGCGCCACAGCGAGCCAGAATAGGAGCAGCAGCACCAGGCCGCCCGTCCCAGCTGCTCTCCAACCCACCATGACGTACGCAAAACGACGCAGCAGCAACGGGCGCGAAAAGTTTGCGTCGTGTGAACAAGCTTGAGGTGCGAACGAGGCTTTGCGTAGGTTTGTTGTTACTGTGTAAGTATATCGTACGGCAGAGCTCTATCAGTAAGCATACTGTATCAGTACACTAATTAATAGGAACAGGCCGGCCGGCCTCAATTTTTTTTTTTTTTTTTTTTTGCATATCACCGCCGATCCAAACCCCAAAACTACCTGCTACTTGCTGCTACTACCTATACTACAGTCATCCGTCATTGATTGTCGCGGGCATTAGGCATTAGAAATGTGTCCCCAGACTCGCTGTGCCAGAGCCAGAGCCAGCAGAGCCGCAGAGCCCAACGCAACGCGCCATTTGCCCTTAGTGTGTCACAGACAGCAGACAGACCGTCTGACAGTGTGTGTAGCCGCTCCGAGGCGACAATACGCCACATTTCTTAGTCCACGCGTCGCCGTGCGCCGTGCGCCGTGCCGGCGCACGTGCATTCTGCTCACTCGTATAATATACATATATATATATATATATATATATATATATGTATATATATATATATATATATATATATATATATATATATATATATATATATATATACTCAATGTACATGTACTCATACTCATACGCATACGCATACACTCATATCATATACGATAACTTCGTCGGACGACTTCTCTGAGCAGACGGCCGATTCTGGATTGTAAGAGAAAGAGAGACTTTCTTACGAAGGTTTGCCTCTGAGGCCAAACCGACACAAAACAACACTCGAGATTCACCGAGGACCGTCCTCGCAATGAATCTCGGCACAGAACACAAAACATACGAAAGGGCGGGCTTTCGCAACGTGTTGGACGAGATGTGCAAGTCGTTCGTAGAATGTGGCCGAAGAGCGGTCTTAGGTCTTAGGTATGCCGGCGGGTATCCCCGGGGATACCGCATGGGGTGCTAACTACTGCAGGCAAATACGGTAGTAGGTGCATCTATCTTGGACAAACTCATACACTCACATTCTTTTTTATTTTTATTTTGTGTCGTATGTCGTATTATTCTGATTCTGATTCTATACGCCGCATACGTAGACGTAGGTAGTGCGTATACGTATACGTATACGCGATTGCTTGCTTTCTTGGTTGTTCTGTAGCATACTATATAGCATGATACAATGCTATATAGCCTCCATCAGATGCTACGCAGTACTATATAGCATATAGCATAGCTCTACCTTTTTTCTGATATTTGAACAATTTCGAGCTGACTCGATTACTGGTGCTGCTGCTGGCGGCTGCTAGCCCACGCCCCGGCCGGGCCCAAAAATGCCAAAAACTAGATCAAATACCAAAATTTGCATCTAGGACAGAGTGTAGTACTATAGTGTAGTATACTATATAGCATGTATAGGTATAGCATCCCCCGATGCTATAGACTACTATAGATGCTATATGCTACAGAACACAGAACATCCAAGCTTGCTTTGCGTAGTAGCTGTGTGCTGTCGCAAGCGCGCGCTCACCCTCCCTTTCCATTATATACAGTTCCAAGACCCATTATAGTCCACACCCAGACACATATAGTTCACAGAGCCAAGAGCCAAGACTAAGACCTTTACCTTGCTGCTTCTGCTGATTCCAAGGCTAACGCTATAACGCCCAATGCCCGCAACAGCCAACAGGCTCACCCTGAGCCACCAGTCCACAGTCGAGGTGAGGAGGCTGTAATTTGTGTGCGGGGCAGCAGCAGCACACTGTTGTCGTGTGGCTGCCTCTGCGCCGCAGTATTGTGTGCCGACTGGGGCTGTGTGAGAGCGCTAAGTATAGTGAAAGCAGTGTACCTAGTATAGATTATCTAAGGGTCGTTCCGTTGCACAACATGCACGTGTGGTGTCCTATTGCGCTGCCTCCTTCTTCGCCCGCGCCTGCTGCAGCTCGCTGCGCATAGACGTCTCGATCGCCTGCAGCGTCGCGTGGATAGGGCCGCTGGCGCCTGCCGGCAGCTCCTCCAGCACCGTGCGCATCGCCTCGAGCGCGCCGGCGTACTCGGCCTCCGCCTCTCCATACCGGGACTGCGCCAAGAGCGCGGAGGCGCCGGTTTTTCGCTTCGCAAACTCCATCACGCGCGGCATAATCTGCGCGTCCATCCCCGCGCGCTCCTGCCGCTGGCGCACGTCCTGGAGCGCCGCACGCGCGCCCAGCTCGGCGTCGTCGGGCGCCAGCCGCAGAGCCTCGCTGTACGCTGCAGCCGCCTCGTCCAGGTTGTCGAGCCCAAAGTGCGCGGCGCCAAGGCGGCAGTGGCCCTTGGGCCAGTCACGCTTGAGAGCGACGCACTGCTTGGCGTCAGCAAGCGACCTTGCCCACGCGCCCTGCCGCGCATACGCCCCGGCCCGGCTGTAGTAAATGTTTGGATGCTTCTCGACACCCTGCGACTCGAGGGCCTTCGTGTAGAGCTCGATGGCACGCTGAAGCTCGTCCGTGCCTGCAGCGGTGGACGTGCTCATCGAGGCAGCCGCGGTTTAGGGGCTGGCGCTGGCTGACAGCGCCAGTTTCGTCGGCCCAGCCGTCGCCAGCGGATCGCGCGGGAAAAGTTCGTTTCAAGAAATGTCAAAATCTTCAAGGCCGAGCATCGCGTCGCTCACCGCGGCACGCTCACGTGGAATTGTCGACGCCTGGGACCCGATTAGCTGGCTGACCAGCACGGGCGTCCTGGATATTCTCGTTGAGTCGTTGGTTCCAGCCATGGCCAAGGACGAGTTCTACAGCTCTGCCGATCAGGTAGCCTCTACCCGCACGTCGCACGCCGGTGCTTCCTCGGTACTGGATGGCATGCACGCGCGCAACGGCGCGCACCCCGCGCCGTGAACCACCGGGCTCCATCGTTATAGTATGCACGAACGCGACGGCGCTCACTTGGAACGCTTCCCGCGCAGGTCTATGCGATTCTCCAGTCCGGTGACACGCTACACAACGTGGCGCGGTGCATTTGGGAATCAGCAGTCCGCGGCAGCGGTGTTGCCGACTCCGCAGCCGACTCGCCGAGCTTCGAGAGGGCCCCACCCGCATCGTCGGTACGGTGGACTCTCACACGGTCACAGTCGACTCCAATGATTGCGACTCAGGGGCAGCCCCGCGCCAACTCGCTGGCGCCGTCGACCTCTTTCGCACACCTTCCTCCGAAGCACAACCAGCCTCCAGCCCCCCAGCCGTGGCCGACGAATCCGCACCTGGTGAGGTGTGCGCCACGGAGAAACGGGTCAACGCGCGTCATCTCTCCGATCAAGCCGACGGCGGCCCTGCCGCGGATTCTCAACGCGATGCCGCCCAAGCGCTGTCCAACACGGGGCAACTCCAACGACGCAATGCCACTGTGGAGCGCCTCGCCCAACGATCGGCTACCGTTCGCGCAGCCGTCTGCGGTCCGCGCCAACCTGCAGCCGCCCCCGCCGCCCGCAGCCAAGGCGCCGACGCCCATCAAGGCCGTGGAGGTTGGCGCGGTTGCGGTGGGGGCGGACAGCCAGCCGGATGTGCTCTTTCGGCCGCCCGCCGCTGAGGTCCAGGGCAACCGAATAACCGTGGTGCTCCCCAATTCCGGATTCGGGTCTCCGTTGATGCGGCGCTGCGACCACGTGGAGTCCCTGGCGGGTGCGAGCCGGCCGGGCAGCCTCGGCGGGGCTGAGTGGGACGATGGCGCCGAGACCAGGGAAGGCCTGGACCTGGGATCTTATCTGGCCACAGCGCCTCGCGAGGTCCAAAACAGGCGGGACTGGTTGTGACTTGTGGGTGGATACGCAGGAGGCGGGGAGCGGACGTTGGGGTAAACTTATCCTCATCAGTGCTCGGTGCGTACTCGTCGCCGTCGTTCAAGCGTTGCACTCTATATCGACACAGACTGCAGGGGCCAGGGAGGGCGGGGGGAATACCCCTGGCCCTGTTCGAATTTGCGTGTGCTCGTTTGCGTACACGCTTTAGGTACACGGCCTTTTACTTTGTTTGCGTACACGCTTCACGCTTTAATCTAATTTATATATTTTAGCAAGATTTCGTTTTAACCAAGGACAAGGAAGGACCAAAACCAAAGAAGGCCAATAAGAATAAGCAATACGAGATATAAGCAGTAAGTAAGTAGTCTAAAGTCTAAGGCAAACGCAATCGGAAATCGGAAATCGCGTCTTCATTTGTAATCATGGAATATATGCTATATATAGTATAGTACTAGTACTAGCACTGCTTGTTCAACCTGGCGTGTCGTATTTTTCTTATTGTTATACCCCGCCTGTACTTCGTATTTCGCCTGTACCTGTACCCCGCTGTATCTCTATCTCACCGATATCCTTGGTATCCCGCTGTATCCCTACTGTATCGATCTTCCGATCTATATCCTAGACATTTTGATTTTGCAGCAGATCCACTGTATTCCGCTGTATCCCACAATATATATCCAGCTGTATTATCCGTACGTATCTAGCTGTATCCAGCTGTAGCATCTGCTGTATCTCCCGCAGTATCTCGTATCTCACCGTATCACACCTTATCTCACCGCCACCGCAGGGCCTCAAAAACGGGAATAAAACGGGATATATATATATATTATGCCTCAAAATGCCAACGACATCCCCTTAGTGTACCCAAAATTCACTCCAGCGGAGCGCTGGTTCATCACTATCACTCGCTGCAAACAACGTACGTGCTGCTTGCTATCTTGCTTCGAAGCTCTTTGCCTCTCTCTACTAGCTCTAGCTGTAAGCTCTACATCTATACATCTATATCTATACTATTGTACTATTGTACTATACTCGATGTGCATCCTTGCATCCTAAGGGGATATCGTTATTGGAGCCTTCCTCTATTTATATATAGGCATGCTTGTTCAGCACACTACGAAAGCTGTGTGTAAAGTAAAGAGCTCTCTGAAAGAGCTACACTACACACGTATGGACCACGCATGTCTATATGTACGTGCAAAACTGTTCATGTGAACTTTTCGTCGACGACGCGCCGATCACTTTTGCAATGCGCGGTGGCATCAACGAGTTCATCTCACCAGAGGGCCTGCGCGTCGACGGGCGGCGGGCGGGCGAGATTCGGCGGCTGCGCTGCAAGCTTGGCGCGCTCAAGGGGGCAGACGGCTCGGCGTACGTCGAGATGGGAAACACCAAGGTCCTGGTGCGCGTCACCGGGCCGAGGGAACTGACACAGCGGTCCAAGGCGCCTCACGACCGCGCGCTCCTCACTTGCGACTTTGCCGCGCTTCCCTTTGCCGGTGGGCAGCACCGGCCACAGGGACGCGGCGACCGGAACGCAGCAGAGATTGCCATGTGCGTGAGACAGGTCTTTGAGCCGGTGGTGCAGACGCAGCTCTACCCGCGGGCGCAGATCGACATATCCGTCTCGTTGCTGGAGGTGGACGGCGATGCGCGCGCGGCCACGATCAACGCGGCGAGCCTGGCGCTGGTGGACGCGGGAATCGCCATGGAGGATCTCGTGTGCGCGTGCTCGGCGGGCATGGCGAGCGGCTCACCGCTCGTGGACCTCAACGGCCAGGAGACGGGTGGGTGCGCCGAGATGGTGGTCGCGCTGCTTCCGCGCACGGGAAAGCTCTCCTTTGTGCAGCTTGAGTCCAAGCTACCCGTGGCGACCATCGAGGAGGTGCTCAACTTCGCCAGTGAGGGCTGCCGCCAAGTGCACGAGGTCTTGAGCAACACGGTACAGCTCCACGCCCAGTCGCTCCTCTACTCTCGCGGCAACTTCTCAACGTGAATTGGGCCCGCTCCGACACTGTGGTGGCGTTGCGTGGATTGCGAGCGGCTGACGCGCGCGGCTAGCAGATCAGTGGGGCGGGGAGGCCGCCACACACGCTTCGAGTGTTCGGTGATTTCGTGTCGTGCCCCTGGTCCTACTGGGGCTGCTCCGCGTCTGCGTCTGCGTCTGGCTATTGTCGCTCTCGTGCGTGCGTCTGGGTGTGGGGGGTGCTTTCGTCTCTCCTCCTAGTAGTTTTTATATAAGGAAGCTTATAGCTTATTAATAATTTTAAGTATGAGTATTAATATAAATATAAAATACAGAAAAAAGCTATAGCTATAGCAGCTACAGCTAGCAGCTAGCTACAGCTATTATAAAAAATTGAGATATGAAATATTATTAGATATATATATATGTTATAGGTTATTTAAATATTATTATTATTTGCCATATAAAATATTAATATAATATATATTAAATGATACATAATTAAAATCTTTCATAGTTAGTTCATATAATAATCCTTTGGTTGAGCGTTGAGCATAAGCCTTTTCCTTGGAAGCCTCCCATATATAATACGCAGAGCATTTTAAATGATCTGAATGATTTCACATTATTAAGCTTTAAGAGAGTAAGTGTAAGTGTAAGGAGAAGAATAAGAGTAAGTCAGGAATCCAAAAAACCTTTGGAGTAAGAGAGCGTAACGGTAACGGTTGTAACTGTAACGGTGAACGAGCACGCACGCACACACACACACAGCACACGCCGAGTAGACATAATGCAGACAACGACAAGAACAAGAAATCAGGAACCGGACCCGCACAGAAGTTTCAACCTCTCAAATATAAACAAGCAGCTCCATCAACTAACAGATGCGCGGGTACACACCCCGCGTCGTCCTGTCATATCTAAGCTGTCTCAGCCTGGCCAGAGGCCGGGGAGCCACGAGCGTGCCAAGTGCACGACGAGCTGGGCTGCAAGCACAGAGACAGATGCCCCGGGAGATACAGGCACGTGCGCGACGCCCCAACCCGCGCGCTAGCGCTAGGAGCAGGGAGGGTTAGAACAGCGAGCGCGAGTATCAGTCGCGCGTTCAAAAACTAGTCCGCTTCAGGCTATAAGAAGCTGTTGGCGAAGTTGGTTGCCATTCTCCTGCCGAATGGAATGTACGAAAGGATGTACCACGCCATGGCGCCGAACTGCACGAGTATGCACACGAGCACCAGGAGCGCCTTGTGCAGTGCCAGCGCAGAGAAGAGCGTGGCGACCATGGCCAGAAGGTAGACTCCGGCGGAGATGGCGCGCGTCGGGTTCGTCATGTTGTTAATCTGCCGCTTCGGCCCAATGATGAAGCCGGTGGAGAGAATGGACATGATGTTGCCGATCGTGTACCTGTGTGGGGCAGACGGGAGACTGTCAGCTCGAGCTGCCACGCCGAGGGGCCTTGGGCGGATGGGGGGGCTCTGCCGAGAGTGGCAAACGCACTTGATGGCAAATGGCGCTGGGTGCCCAGCCAAGAGCTGCGCCATGGAGAACATCGACGTCACGGAGACCGCCAGACTCACGCAGAAGCAGATGCAGAACGCGTACAGCCGCTGCTTGAAGGTCATGCTAGGACAGACCTGGTCCACCAGCTCGGCGCGTGGCAGCTGGAGTCCGGTCGCCTCCCGCGCCCGTGTCCACAGCGACGCCGCGCGAGCCGATGCGGCGCCATCGAGCGCGCGCGGGGCCTCCTCGTCGTCCGGCGGCACAACGTACGAGGTCAGCTTCGCAAACACGCCCGAGCCCGAGGCGCTCATTGCTGTTCAGGTGGATGGAGCTAGCAGGTGGAAGACGTTTAGCACAGCGCCTTGAATTCACACAGATGAATTCACAGGCGGTTATGTGAACTCTATCGCTCTACAACGCTCTATCCCTATTAGGAGCACACGAGCGAAGGACGAGAAATACACGGCGCTGACTCTGTAAGGGAATCGGCCTGCTGCGTGCATGGGCTCCGCCAGTGCGTCCGTGTGTGTGTATTATATGCGTATGTTTTGTGAGGTAAGAAATACACAACACCCCTGCACACCTACAATCAAACTAAGCGACGAGTCTCAAGCTACCGACCGAGCTACTGAGGGGCCAGCTCGGACGACCTACTACTGTACCTAGCGCTCGGACCTCGCGCCTCGCGAACTCGCCCAACGACCCAACGACCACCTCGCTATTATACAGTACCCGCTACCACAGCTCGGCCTAAAAGAAAACTTGCTTCGCGCGTTTTTTACCCGCCAACGCGGCCAAGCTGCGATGACCGAGCCGGCGCGACAGCTCAAGCAGCTCACGCTGTGCTTTGGCAAGCCTCCCAGCGCCGCCACGCCCGCCACCAAACGGCCCCGCTCATCCGATGAGCTTGCGCCGCCTTCAGCAGCCACAGGCGGCACCTCCCGCACCCATAGCGTGGCCGCACCGAAAAGCAGCGAGATTAACCAGCCTGAAGCCGCAAGGCAAAGCAGCGAGGTGAACCAACCTGCAGCCGCACGGCTGAAGAAGCCCGCCAAGGCAGCCGGCCGGAAGGCTAAAGCTCGCGCCGCCACCTCCGCCGTGCTGACGACCGAGACGGCCGCACAGGGCCAGGCTGAGGCTGCGGGCAGCGGAGACGGGGCGGCTGCAGCAGAGTCTGTCCTACTTGAGCAGGAGCGGGCGGAGGTGCCGGCACAGGTGCAGGAGGACGCGGTCATCCCGTCCGCACCGCCGCATGAGCTTGCCGCTGAGCCTGAAGCCGAACCAGCGAAACCTGCCGCGGACGCACCTGCTGGCGAGCTCGACGCCGACCCGGCAAGCGGCCAAGGTTTTGTCAAGGACCCTGCTCGCCTCGCCGAGCTAGGAGCTGCGTCTACCGCTGGCGAGGGCGCCACGGCTGCCGCCACCGAGCAGGAGGCTGAGCCCTCGGAGCCCGCGGAGCTAGTCACCGAGGCCGCTGTGGAGGCGCAGTCAGAGGTGGAGGCGGAGGCGGATGCTTCGGTCGAGGCGGAGGACGCCTCGACCGCCACAACAGCCGCAGACACGCCCCAAGTCTCCTGCTCCAACTCGGCGGGTCTGAGTGAGTATGAGCTCGAGCGGCTGCGTAACATCGCGGAGAACCAAAAGGCGCTCGCCGCACTCGGGCTCGCGGGGCCCATCCTGCCCCCAAAGCATAAGCCGCCGCCAAGGCAGCGCAAGCGCGCCGCGCCCGCCGCCGCGCCGCCCCGGTCCAGCCGCGCGCTGCGCAGCCGAAGCAAGCCCGATCCCGCGGCGGGAAGTGCGGCTGTGTCCACTGCGGAGGCTGCGGCGCCGGATGAGTCTTCAGAGGACGAGGGCCCAGCGTTTGACTACTCCAACGTAGTGCGCTACCTTTGCACTTCGGGCGACGACGCGGAGGCGGGCGGCGGAGTCGGAGGCGGCGGAGGCGAGGCTACCAGCCGCCGCCTGGCTGGCTGGCGGCGCACGGAGTCGGAGCTGCTATGTCCAAAGGAGCTGAGCAAAGTCTACTCTTTCGCGTCGCGCCCCGCCTCCCAGGGGCCGCCGCTGTTGGCCGCGGCTGGGCACGCGGGATGGACCGCCATCTGGCCGCTCGCCTCGTTCGGGAGCTCGGAGCGGCCAGCGGAGCTCGCGCCGCTCCTCACCTTCCAGGCACACAACATATATATTCACGTATTCCTGTGGCGCAGCTACACGAATACGAATAACGTATTCCGCCTGGTTCACCCTGTATATGTACATATTTAAGTATACAGCAGGCAAAATCTGAATATAATACCCTATTCGATTCTTCGTTCCGCGTATTCAACATGTAGGCACACAACGCCTGGCTGGGCGTTGTGACATATTTAAGGTTGATGTATTCATACAGCAGGCAAAATCTGAATATAACACCCTATTCGATTCTTCCTTCCGCGTATTCAACATGTAGGCACACAACGCCTGGCTGGGCGAACTCCAGTTCCTTCACGGCGGAGACTCCGCATATTTAAGGTTGATTCATTCATACAGCAGGCAAGATCTGAATATAACACCCTATTCGATTCTTCCTTCCGCGTATTCAACATGTAGGCACACAACGCCTGGCTGGGCGAGCTTCAGTTCCTTCACGGCGGAGACTCCGCTGTGAACGGAGCCAAACTGCTCACCTCGTCCAACGACGGGTGCGTCTGCGTGTGGGACCTCGCCCAGTCCTCGTCGCGCGGACCGCTCAAGCTGGGAAGCTGCGCGGTGCACGCGCGCGCCTCGGGCGGCATCTTTTCGATGCACGAGCTCAACCTCAAGATCCTGACCGCCTCCAAGGACCACACCGTCGCGCTGACGCAGCTGCGCACCGACGGCGGCACCGAGGTCGTCTCGCGATTCGAGGACATCCACGGCGGCGCGGTGCGTTATATATGATATATATATATA
>Ga0209491_10009095_pt1 | contig 12302 bp, 12 predicted proteins | sample BON02_FD_187213 | JGI IMG/M metagenome (GOLD analysis project Ga0209491, IMG submission 187213) | Freshwater microbial communities from Lake Bonney liftoff mats and glacier meltwater in Antarctica - BON-02 (SPAdes) (version 2) | ecosystem: Environmental > Aquatic > Freshwater > Ice > Glacier... | reverse complement strand
GGCGGGGCGGGAGCTTTGCTCCCTCCCCTGCACCCCTCCCTATAAATCATTTTATCCTCCCAATCCCAAACCCGACTGCATAACTAACTTTCACGTTCCCCCTGTCCAACCAACCGGGACCACCTCAGTGTGAGTGTGAGGGTCGGCAAACATCATCTCCACCGCGTCTCGCCCCATCGAGTCATAGCCATCGGCCACCAGACTATTGAGGTCAATCAAAGGCACGCCCGCTTCCCTCGCCACTTCAGCGGCAATGGTCGCGTAGTCACCCCCACGTTGCAGCAATCCCGTTGCTTCATCCCAACGCTTGTGCGGCACCGGGGTGCACACCACGGGATGGGCGCCGAGTTCCCGCGTCTCGCGAATGTAACGCCGCAGATAGTCCCCGTAAGTGTGCACCACCTCGGTCTCATGCGTTAGTAGATTATACACCGCCTGCTGTTCAGACCCACCCGTGCGAATCGTACCTCGGGCCCGCCGATTATCGGTCAGGGGAGCGTTGTCGTTATGTCCGAACTGCATGACCACCCAATCACCGGGTTTGATCAGCATTTTGGCTCGGCTCCAATGTCCGTGGGTCAGAAAGGTGCGACTGCTTAAGCCGCCGATCGCCCGGTTGACCACGTTAAACTTGGCGGCATCAACCCGCTCTGCGAGCGGCTCTCCCCAGCCCCATTCCCCATTCGCCCCATCACCCCCGCCATTGCGCACGGTAGAGTCTCCGATGAGAATCAGGGAGGGCAGATCTAGGTTGGCTGGCTCCGGTAAATTCAACCAACCGATGGCATCTGCCGGCACCGCGACTCCGGTTGAGTTGAGCCAGGGGTCGAGCTCAACCGCCCCACGGTGCAGTCCCTTGAGACCAGACAAAGCCAGGGCGGCGTTGAGCCGAGCCCCTTCGTCGTTGGTGTGCACGTAGTCAGCCGTAAAAAATGTCTTCGCCGCGGGTTCTCCCAGCTCTTGATAGGCATCGGCCACCAACCGCGTGAGGTCGATGAATCCCAACTCCGATTCGGCCGCTATTTCACGCGTCCATTGCCGATACTTTCCGGAACCACGTTCCACCTTTCCCTCCGCCCAGCTATCACGGACCGTCAGCGACATCAGCACCGGCGTTGCCCCTCGAGCCCTCACATCACCAATCATTTCTCGCAGGTAAGCACCGAACGTACGCACGACTTCGTGCTTTTCCGTCACCACATTATCGATGGCTTGCGTCTCGTCCCCCAACCCCGGCAACGAGCCGCGAGCCCGCAAGGGTCGATCCGATTCAGGGGGTTCGCGATTGACGGCTCCGTCGTCGTTACGGCCAAACTGAATCAGCACCACATCATCAACCTTCAAGTCAGCGAGTAGCTTCGCCCAATGGCCTGCGGTGATGAACGTGCGGCTGCTGCGCCCACCCCGCGCTCGGTTAGCCACATTGACCTTGGTGGAATCGAACAACGACGCAAACGGTTCACCCCACCCTTGCTTTTCGGGGTCACTATTAGGAGCCGCCGTCGAGTCTCCGGCAATGAACAGGGTGGGTAGGTCGGAATCGAGTATGGAGACGGCGGCTTCCTCCCCGCGAAGTCCGGCAGTCAGCACCAAAAGCAGAGCGCCAATGATTAGGATGGGGTTCATGAGCAAGGATCGTAGGCCATCCCGGCAAGCGGCCACCTCAAAGCATGATGACAGTCTGAATTCCAGCTTTCACCGCGGATTACTCGTCCTCAATTCAGCCGTCCCCAACGTAAACGATTCATCTCCGGTTCCTTGCCATTCAGGACCCGCATCCCTGCCTCCACTTATGCACCGACTCTTCCATTCTCATGCTGATATTAAACTCCGATATCATACGGCCTAAATGGCCGCTCCTTATCATTTTTCACTCTTAGATTTATATCCTAAATCGATTATTTTTTGAGCAAATCGATTTCCAACCTCAATCAATCCATCCGCATCATAGTGCCCCGGATCCAGCAAAGATAAATCATCCGTATCGAACCACTCAATGCGCTCGGCAGACTCGGCTAACTCCACCTGAGCATCCCGCACAATTTTTGCCTGTCCCGTTTCGCCCCCAAAGTGGTCTCGAATTCTCGCAATAATGAAAGGCATTTCATCGGCGCTGAACTCAGTCCGCAGGTGACGGATAAAACGCCAAAGCCTTTCTTGGTAAGACTCCGCCATGCCTTCCAATGCATCGCTTTCGCCTTGTAGCCAGAGCATGCCCGCGATTTCGAAATCCAAACCATCCGCGGCAAGGTCCGCCATGGCGGAATGTACGGCTTTCATAAAAGCAACATACTCTGGTCCTTGAGTTTCGGGATCCCAATCATCATAGAGAGCGGTTCCGTTGGACGCATACTTCACCAGTCTTATATCCGCTAAGGGAAAAGCTTTCGCCATCGCATGACCAAAGCCAATTTCCGGCCCAAATCGGCCTCGGCCATTTTCCGAGAGCGACATCCAGGTTCCGCTAAGGTTATTCCAGGCTTTTACCCCGTCATAAGGCTCACTCAATGGAGGAACCAGATTAACGGCATCAGCTTGGCCCACCATATTTGACTGTCCCCCCAGCAGGTAGATTTTTATATTTTTACGGTCGGCACTCATCATAAAATTGGCCGATACCAACATCCCCAAAACCGCAAAAAGAGTGAATCTATCCAATCGGATATCTATCATGTTAAATTCTTTGTTTTTGCAATCTGAATGTTGTTTTTCCCCACGATGAGGAAGGGTGAGTTACCGGGATCGATCAGCCCGGTTCGGAGCATAATCGATCGCAAGCCAGCGGCCAAGGGTCGCGGCTAGAAAGGGGTTTCGTATTGGGGAAGTGAAGGACAGGGTGAAAATTCCTTCACCAGAAATCGCACCCAGCGAAAATTCCCAAACTCGTCCGCATATGACAGTCTGAATTTCCCCCATTCGCCATGGTTTTTCTTTCTAAATCCAACTGTCCGCACAGTTAGGCTTTCCCCCTCTGTCTGCTTATCGTTTCCCTTATTTCGTTACCCCCGCTAAGCCCGTCAATACCGCTCCTGAATTTTCATGCCCCGACTTCTCCCTATCGTTTTCACCCTTGTTGTTTCCATCCTGTGGGGACGCGACGGATCCAGCCGCTCCTTCGACGTGCCGGAAGGAAGCTATCAGGCTACGATCACCTTCGGATCAGAGACCGAAGCCAGCGAAACCACCGTATTCGCGGAATCTCGCCAGTTGCTCTTAGAAAAAGTGCGCACCAAACCCGGAGAATTCGTGGTCCGGCAGGTTCATGTAAACACCCGCACCCCCCAAGTCACTCCCCCTCCCCCTTTCGCTCCCGGAGCCGACACGGTCATCCTCAACGACCGCGAGATCGGCATCGCACGATGGGACCGTAAACTCACGCTGGATTTCATGGGTTCGTCTCCCGCGGTGAGCGACGTGCACATCGAACCCGCCCCCGAAGTTCCCGTGATCTACTTGCTGGGCGACTCCACCGTCACCGACCAGTCCATCGGTGACCAGGCAAGTTGGGGCCAGATGTTGCCCCGATTCTTTGATGGATCCGTCGCGATCGCGAATCACGCGGAATCAGGTGAAACCCTGAAGTCGTTCATCTTTACAAATCGCCTCACCAAGGTGCTCGCCACGCTCTCTGCCCGGGACACCGTTCTCATCCAATTCGGACACAACGACCAGAAATCAAACTGGCCCCAAACTTACGTCGAACCCCACACCACCTGGCCCGCCTACCTGCGGACCTACCTCGCCGAAATCAAACTCCGTGGTGCCACCCCGGTGTTGGTGACCTCAATGGAACGGCGCAAATTTTCAGCGGATGGTCGTATCATCTCCACCCACGGCGATTACCCCCAAGTTGTCAGAGATCTGGCAGTCGAGGAGGGTGTCGCCCTGATCGACCTCCAGCCAATCAGCGTAGCGCTGTATGAGGCATTGGGACCGGACCGAGCCCGGCTGGCGTTCGCCAAAGGCGGCCAGGATGGCACGCATCACAACGCCTACGGTGCCTACCAACTTGCTCTCGCCATCGCTCATGGAATGAAAGCCGCCGCCGTTCCCGTCGCCCAACACTTGATCACCGACCTCCCCAACCTTGATCCGTCTTTTCCTAGCCCGCCCGAAGAATTTGACCTTCTTCTTCCCGTCAAGGACTCGAATGCTCCAGCTCGCTAAAACGAGCGGGATGGCGGGCGCCATCGACGCGGGCACTTCCCACGATCAGACAACCGCGGAAAATACCTCCCGTTCAAAAGTAGATTCCCCATGAGCACAGAAGAAACGCATCAGCGGCGCCTGCTGGGTCGGACCAAACTCGAGGTCTCGGAGGTGGGGTTTGGAGCTTGGGCGATTGGGGGGCAACAAGAGGGGGCCCGCCGGTCCTATGGCCCCACCCATGACCTCGAGTCGCTCGCCGCGCTCGAAACCGCTTACGAACTGGGATCCAATTTCATCGACACCGCCGACGCCTACGGGGTGGGACACAGCGAGAAACTGATCGGTAAATTCCTGCAGGGTAAGCGGGACCAAATTATCGTCGCGACGAAGTTTGGTCATTTCCCGTTCCCTGATCCGGCGCACCGAGGTCTGTCGGAAACCAACGTGCGCCGCTGCCTTGAAGCCAGCCTGAAGCGGCTCGAAGTCGAGACAATCGACCTCTTCCAGTGTCATGAATGCACTCTCGAGCAAGCTCGAGCTGAGGATCTCGCCTCGACCATGGAAAAGCTTAAGCGCGAGGGAAAGATCCGACACGCGGGCATTTCGGTCTACGGCAATACGCAGATCCGGCAGGTCACTCGCGGAGACTTTGGCGAGGTTTTTGAAACCATTCAGGAAAGCTACAACGTTGGAACCCTGCTGTTCCGGAATGCGCTGCATGAAGCGGCGGCGGCCGGAATTGGCATCATCATTCGTGAACCGCTGGGCAATGGTTTCTTCACCGGGAGATATACCGGACTGGAAAACTGGGGAAAAAGCCATGCGCGGGGAGTGCGAGCAAGCGACCAGGCTGCGCTAAGGGTCGAGTTCGCTCGACGAATTAAGGAATTTCTGCCCTGCGAGGGCCGGACGCTGGTTCAAGCTTTGATTCGATTCGCGCTGCAGGACGTCCCTGCTTCAGTCGTCATTCCCGGCTGTAAATCACCGGTTCAGGCCCGCGAAAATATCGGGGCCTCCGGAGCACTCGCACTGACCGCAGAGGAGCTCCACCGCATCCATACGATCCACGCCGAGCTCGAGACGGAATTCCGTCCCATTCATCCCTATGCGATGGATAGCCAACTGGGCATGGAGTGAAGGACACTCTCTTCGAGGCTGCTGATTTGGGCACGGTCGATATCCCCTGCCCCCGTGAGCCTACCCAAAACTCGTTGTCAGTTTGATCACTCGTCCGGATGCAGCCGAACGAGCATGATATCGCTCTCGGTCAGCATGCTGGAGTTCAACAATACCCACTTCCCGTCCGGACTGATATTATGGTGGGAATGCGCTTCGCGAGTAAACGGCCCTTCGCTGTTCGGACGGTGCCCCGTCGTCAGTAGCGTCGATTCACCCGTCGTCAGATTGAGGCGATACAAGTCGCCATCGAAACTGTCACCGACGGCCCATTTGAGGTCGCGGGTGCCGTCGCAATGCCAGTAGCCCCCCTTCCCTATCTGCCCGTGGTTGGTGTGCTCGTTGGTGCGGAGATTAAGGGTAAAGATTCCGGTTGGATTCTCGCGCAGCCGATCAAGGTGGGCCATGACATTAAACATGATGTGATCGGGGCCCACGAACACCTCATGCGTAACCCACTCCGTCGGCTTCTCCACGTAGACGGGCCGGTTCTCGACCGAGCCATCGGGTTGCACCGTTAGGAACCACATCCGCTGGGGCGCATCACCGCCGGTTTCCCAGCAATACATGATCTCACCCGAAACGTAGGGATTGGCCTGCAAGTGATTAGCCCGAAACGGCACCTCTACGAGTTGAGTCGTCGCCCCCGTGGCAAAATCAATGCCGTAGATGCCGGATCCACCGTCCGGCAGGCGCGCCGCGAAAAACAAACGTTGCTCGCTCGCATCAAGACCAACTCCACCCGAGGGGCTCAGCCCTTCGGGCAAGGTCGCGATGCTGCGGAGGTAGCTGGACGGTTCGCCTACCGTGCTCTTTTCGCTATCAGACAGGAGTCGGCCCAGATCCAACTCCTTGAGTTCACCGTCCTCAAAAAACCAAGCCCGGTTCTGCTTCCATCCGAGGTGCAGGTCGTTACCCCAATCACCCGTCGTCACTTGCACGATCTCATAGTTCTCCATGGAGATCGCGTACGAGAATCCCCGTCGGCCCTCGTCATTCCCGCCGCGACTGGAACGGAAGATAATGTATCGGCCATCCGGAGTCCATTGTGGGTGGGTCTGATAGACCTTGGAATTCTGGTGACGCGAAGTGGTGAGGGCAATGATCTCGGCTCCAGTCACCTCGTCGACCAAGGTCAGATATTCCGAGGCAAAGCGTTTTCCGAAAACGTCATCGCTCGTCATCTCAAAGGTGTCAGCCGGATTCGAGCGGGCGGAATAGTCGATTCCCCCCACCACTTGGGCTGTGACTAACGGTGTCCCGAAAAGGACGACCCCAGCGGCAATCCCCTTTGAGATCACCCTCATGGTTCGGACCCGTCGAAGAAGACAATTAAGATGCAGAGCGTTCATGGGGTAGGGGCCGTCAGAGGTTTGGTGGTCTAGGAACGGGGGAAGAGTAAGAAGCATCAGTCTCCTCGTAAACCGTCCTTCGACATCACTAATTCTGACAGTAAGAGAAGTCAGGCAACGTCCCTTTACCTCCGGTATCCCAGAGGGCTAAGGAGACTGCCTAATCTCAGGCCCCCCGCCGCTGCCCCCCCGCTGCCCAGAAACAGTTGGCCTGCCAGCCGAGACCTTGGCGAAGGCTGGCACTCGGGAAAGAACTCTAACCTTCACGCCTCACGGCCAGGGCTTCTAAGGTCCTTTGCCGTGGGTGGGCACCGTTGCGCACACGTGTGCATTCATAGGCAAATCGACTCATCAACCCCACCTTATGCACCAGTAGACCCAAATTTAGGCACCATTTTCACGCCCGAGTAGTGGAAGGAGTGTAGGAGTGAGCTGAATTCAACTCATCCAAACTAACTGATCAGGCAGACGCCTTAAGGCGTATACTGATGAGTTAGTCTTTTGCTTCCTATCGACTGACGTCCCGCTCTCGTGGATTGTTATTTTACCGCCCGCTTCATCAGGCGGTATGTCCTTTGATCCTTAAACTGGACCGGGTCGGAATTATTATCCGGGAAAAGTCCGACGATCTCGATCGCCAATTCCCTTTGGCCATTGAGCGATGCGAAGGCCGACAACCAATAATACCCCCCTAGCCGAATTCGGAGGCAATTAGCACCCGACAGGCGGTCTTGAAAGCCATAGCTCAACATTTTGGAACCATCTAACCGTCCAAATTAGAGGATAATCAGGTTAGCCCTGCTCTATCGTCGCCCATAGACTCTCGAATCATTAATGACTTATATTCTAGACATTATTACCGTATAATGACTCATATATAAGTCATTATGCCTCGAACGACTCCAATTTTGTTCCCCGCTTCTTCCCAGCAAATTACCGCGATGGGGGAGCGATTTCGGCTGGCTCGACTCCGCCGCAAATACGCGGCGGAGACGGTCGCCAAACGAGCCGGCATCGCTCGGGCCACGCTTTACCGGTTAGAAAAAGGAGACCCCGGCGTAAGCATAGCAACCTGTGCCAGTGTGTTGAGTGTTCTCGGTCTGAAACAGGATCTGGATTTGGTGGCAAAAGACGATGTCCTGGGACGCAAACTTCAAGACCTTGACCTCCCGATGCGGCAGAAAGCCCCTCGCAAATCCATCCCAAAAAACCCGGCTACCAAAACGCCGCAACCGGAGCCAAACGCATGAGCGCTCGTCGGTCACCCCAGAGTAATCGCGACCAAATTGACGTCTGCATTGAGACCGTCGTCGTCGGTCAGCTGTGCCAAGTCGGCACATTATTTCACGCCGTCGCAAACAGCGGCTCGGTCTTTTCCTTCAACTACGACCCGGCCTGGCTTGCTCACCCCAAAGCCTTCCAGATTGATCCCGACCTTCAGCTGCACCAAGGCGAAGCGTATCCTAACCGCGAAGGGGCTTTCGGAATTTTCTTGGATTCGGCACCAGATCGTTGGGGGCGCATTCTACTGGATCGACGAGAAATCCTCCAAGCCCGCACCGAGAATCGAGCACCCCGGTCACTCAACGATTGGGACTATCTGCTGGGCGTCTACGACGGCAACCGCATGGGCGCATTGCGATTTCGACGAGATCACGGATCCGTATTTCTCGATGACGACCCGACCTATGCCGCGCCGACCATAACCTCGTTACGTGAGCTACAAGCCGCCTCACTCGCATTGGAAAATCCCGACGCATAAACGAATCCGAATTTCACCAAATGGCTGACCTCCCTCATGGCCCCCGGCAGTTCACTTGGTGGGGCAAGGCCTAAAGCCAACTTCAGTGACCCCAGCGGAATACCATGGATTGCAAAATTTCCCAGTCGCGAAGATCGACGCGACATCGGCGCATGGGAAATGGTCGCGCATCGATTGGCCTTGGCAGCCGGCCTAGACGTGCCCGACGCCCAACTACTGAAATTGAGCGATCGGTATTACACGTTCGCTTGGCGGCGATTCGATCGAACGCCTGACGGCCGCCGCCTCATGTTCGTTTCTGCCATGACCCTACTCAACAAACGGGACGGCGAAAGCGCTAGTTATGTCGATGTCGCTGAATTCATCAGCACCCAAGGTAGCCCCACCCACAAGGCAACCGATCTGCGTGAACTCTGGACCCGCATCGTCTTCAATATCATGATCCCCAACCGCGACGACCATCTCCGTAACCATGGCTTCATTTTTGCCGACGACGGTTGGCGCCTAGGAGCCTGTCGGACTTAGAAAACGAATCTCAATAAGACGGCCTCGAAGGTGCCTCAGTCTCAATCCAATCACTTCGCGGCGAACTTTGAAGTCATCCTTGAGCCTATAGATCGCTCCGAGGGGTTAAGTCCGACAGGCTCCTAGGTGGCTATCGAGAGGATCAGTTCCAGTGCCAGCGTCGCGGCAATCGAGCAGTGTCCGATTCAGGGTGCAGCGCAACCGAACCACCGGATAGACACTGGCCATCCGCGCCGGAGAAGAATTGGTTTATGCTCCAGCAGGCGGTTGGCCTGAAGCTATCCACGATGCTGAATCGGCGCTCCAGCGTTGAGTATTGGGTCGGAGAACCGGGCTGATGAATTTGCGTAAAGCGGCCATCACCGCAGTGAATTGTGCCGGGGGGCCTTTGAGCCCGTTGCGATTCAGAAAACCCTGCCATTGGACCTGACGATCGACATCGGACATGTAGCCGTCCGTGAACGGGAGAAGTTCGCCATCGAGGGCGGTTCTACGTCGCGCAAAGGTAGCCGCCAAAGCTCGATGCAACGTCTCCCCGTCAAAGTCGAAGCGGCGGGACAGAAACCACAGGTCGTGGAAGTCCTTCATCCGAGTGTTGCGAACCCCAAGGGAGACGACGGCCTCGAACTTCTCGGCGACCACCGTATAGACTGGATAGGCGCGCACACGCGGCGCAGGGAAATCCAATAGCACGGGGAAATCGGTTTCCTCCGGGCCCGGCGTAACGGCATCACCAGAACCAACATCAATTTGCAAAGGAATGCGCCCCGTCCCGAGGCGGGCGATCAACTTGACGCGGATGCCTCCGTATTCTTGGCCCTCGCGAATTTCTTCGGCTGTCACCGTTCCCGGCATAAATTCCAAGCCGTCCTGGGGTACCGGAGTCGCGACGATTTCTCGGAAAGCGGCGGCGACCGTTTCCTCTTCCATCTGCCCAAACCCCAGAAAATCCACGTCCCTCGTCGGACGTGACATTCGGCCGTCCCATAGGACGAAGAGCATCGCCCCTTTGAGGAGGAAAAGATCGGCATGCCGGGATTGGCCGAGTCGGTAGAGCAGCCGCTCGATGCCATAACGGGCTTGGAGTTCATTGAAGGACTCTTGCCTAGACTCGGCGAGATTGAGCAGCCTCGCCTTGACCGAGGCCGGCAGATTCTTCGGAACGCTCACGGGAGCATCTCCAGGTAGGGTTGCATCACGCGGGCAACCCGACAAACACGGGCCGCCACATCCAGATCGGCCATAGTGAACTTGCGTTCACGCCAGCCTTCCCGCAGCGCCTCGACCGCCACGTCGAGACCAAGCTTACGACGATACTTGAAACAGTCCGCGACCGTCTTGGCCACGGTGGTAACTCGCAGCGTGGTTTGTCCAGAGGAGGCGGTCATGACGCCGTGATGGAGCGCCGATCCGGAGAAACGCACGAAGCGCACCGTGGGGTATTCAATGCGCGGTTGCCAGGCTTTCCCATCGATGGCCATCCATACCACGCGCGGACTTTGAGTGCCGATCTCGTGAAACATCAGTGCCGTTGTCAGGCACAGGACGCCATGCGGCACACGCAGACAGGCCAGCTCCCAATCGTGATACGAGCTGATTTCCGCCTCGGCCAGTGCATACACGCCGCGGGTGCGGCGAACCAGCCTGCCGGCCCGCACCAGTCGCCCAAGATAGCTGGTCGGCAGGTCGAGACGGCGCAGATCGGCCGGACGCAGCACCGTCTGGGTGCGCGCAAGATCTTCGAGAAGTTCAAGCTTGGTGGACATATTCTTAAACCTCGATATTTATTAATAACTACCGAGGTAATACAACACTGTTATTCGTGGTATTGCAACGAATGGAACGAATTGCATCGGCACTGGTGGCCGGAATTCGAACCCGTTCGTTCCACCGGGAAAGAGAAAAGGGTCATTCCTTACTGTTTGCACTAATTAGAGTGAAGAGCTTATGGGCCTCTGGACGCAACCCCTGCTGCAATTCCGCACAATACCGGCTCACGGCAGACTCCACCCCCATATTAAGTCGCTCCCCTAGCCACCCATTCCGACATAGGTATTTCATTTTCAGTTTCGCCGCGACCGCCACTTTCCAATTCGCTGCTTTTCTCGTATCAGACAAATCGACCCCATTCTTCTCCAGCAACTGCAGGGCCTCAACTACTTGCTGCTCCCAGGTTGCTTCCCGGAACTCCTTTGCCCCGCTCACTCCCAGTTTTAGTTTCTTGGCTAAGTCTTGTTCACCGCTGATCAGTTTCGCTCGAAACGCATCTGTGCCCTGCGCCCATCCCTTACTCATCTTGGCAAAGTTCATCTCCTTTTGCGCAGGCTCATTCTCCGCCAACCACGTGAGATATTTGGCATATTTTCGATGCCCCTTTAACGAATCTACCAATCCGCCGGCAGCCTCCAGAAAAGATCCTACTTCCAGGAACGACGGCCTCGTTTTTCGATTCCACAGTTGAGCATAACTTGAGAATCCATAATCGCGTAATCCGGCGACATCACAGATTCCCGCCCGGACCGGATTTAGGTGAATGTAGTGGCTAAGCCGATCCATGCGATACTGGTTTTCCACCACAATACTTTTAAAACGCCCCTGAAAAATATGGCCCGTGCCCTTCCGGAAGTGATTGTAGCGCACCGCAAATACACTCTGTAGCCAGCGCATACCCGCACTGAGGTTCGGCTGAGGGGTTTCCCATAATCACCCACGCGTGGAGTATCCAACCACTGCGTTCACACGTTTCATTCAACGTCTTTTCGAATGATCGCTTCGCCCCTTCGCTTTCAAACACCCAATTGCGATGGTTTCCACGATTGATGACGTGATATAGCCCGCCTTCGGATTCAAATCTCAGTTTCCTTGCCACGGCCTTTCTCCAATCCAACTTACCCAGAAATGTCAAACAGTATGGATTGACCCTTTTTACCCGTCACCTTGCCACGGCCTTTCTCCAATCCAACTTACCCAGAAATGTCAAACAGTATGGATTGACCCTTTTTACCCGTCCCCATCGACCTGTTCGACGAAGAGGAAAAGCCGAAACTGCGTCCGTTGCCCCTGGCCTGCTACGATGCGGCCAACGTGCGCACGGTGCGCGCGACCAACCGCTGCCGGGTCGTGGTCGAGACCAACCGCTACTCGGTGCCCCCGGCCTACGCCGGACAGCTGCTCACGCTTAAACTCTACGCCGATCGACTACGGCTCTATACGGGCCAAGGCCTCGTCGCCGAGCACCTGCGCAGTCATGAAAAGCATCAAGACATCGAACAACCCGACCACGTGCGCACGCTGCTGCACGAACGCGGCGAAGCCCGGCACCAGAAGCTCCTGCTGGC
>Ga0209491_10009094_pt1 | contig 12303 bp, 16 predicted proteins | sample BON02_FD_187213 | JGI IMG/M metagenome (GOLD analysis project Ga0209491, IMG submission 187213) | Freshwater microbial communities from Lake Bonney liftoff mats and glacier meltwater in Antarctica - BON-02 (SPAdes) (version 2) | ecosystem: Environmental > Aquatic > Freshwater > Ice > Glacier... | reverse complement strand
GTGATATGAGTGATATGAGTATGGGTATTGAGAGTGTGACGACATGAGAGACATTGGGCAAGTTGCCACACACATGTGATTGGGTATGCCTATCGACGTACTAGACACAAGTCATTCGCTAAGCCTATCCACTTTGAGCATTGCCCATTCGGTAACCTGGTGCGAGAGCAGTGTGTGCGCGGCGCGCAGGATCTGCTCCGTCATGTCACGTGCTCGTGCTGCCTCCTGCGCCTGTGTATCGCACCACACTCGGTTATCTTGCACCCATCACCTCACACCTCACACCTCACACCTCACACCTCACAGGGCATGGTATGGAGAGCGGCTGTGCATTTGACAAACACCCACCACACCCGCACACTTGAAATACACCAGACACATGACAGACACGCGGCGGAAAGTAGTAGGTGGCAAGGCATCTTGATGCCTTGCTCCTGCAGGCCTTGTTCATGTCTTGCTCTTACCCACCTCGCGGTGCAGCATGGCAGAGTGCCCAAGGGTCGGGGGGCTAATGGATGCGTCAATGGTCGCCTGCGTCTTATGTGGCCCTGCCTCCTGCTCTTGCCCGCCCAGAGTGGGGGCAACAGAGGGCTGCTCTCCTGCCGCATGTTGTTGGGGACAAACGTCCTGGGCCGCATCTTGACCGCGAGACTCCAGACCGCGCGACTCGAGCTGTCCCAAGACCAATTGCCAAAACGCAACATGCGCACCACATCACACAATCAGTCTTTTAAAGATTAAAAACATTTGCACAAGGGGCTCTTGTCTACAAGGACAGGCCGCGTGTGCCAACGCATGCCGCCAAATCACAGCGGGCCCGAGGTGCATTAAAGGAGACCTCAAGCAACGAGTCGATAGCGCCTTGTTGTAGCGCACTTGCACCACGCGCATTTGCGCCACGCGCACTTTGCTGCGTGTGGGTATGGAGCGGTGGGGTATGGAGCGGTGGGTTGGCACATTCGATAGCCAAGGCAAGTTCTGTCAAATCCAGTCCTGCCGTGTCGTCGGTGCCTTCTCGTTGCGTGTCATGCGTCGGGTGCTGCTCTTGATGCTGGTGTAGGTCTTTTTCTTGAAAGACCTGCTCCTCCTGGCTAGGCAGTGCGGCACTCGACAGAGGCAGGGTGGCCTGGGCCGCGTGCGACACAGCAGCAACAAACGATGCAAGTGTCGAGGCAAGTGCCGCACACTCTTGTGCCCTGCGTGTAGCGTACAAGCCGTAGAGCAGATTAGGTTGAGGCCCATTTAGCGCTCAAGCAGTGGGCACTAGATCATCTAGACACATGATGCATGATTGAGGAGTAGATCATCTACATATATCATCGCGCCAACACGGAGCCCAGACTCGGGTGGCAGCACAAGGGCAGGAGTGGTAGCGGAGTGGTAGCGGAGTGGTAGCGGATAGCAAGCCGAATAACGACAAGTGCAAAGCAAGCCGAATAAGGGGCTGTGCAAAGCAAGGCGGCGCAGGACCTGGGTTGGAGGTGGAGTAAGGCGAGGACAGCTTCAAGCGAATCAGCAAGCAGCGCGCCCTTCTCGGCACCCACGTGCTTGAGCACCAGCAGCAGCACATCCACGCCCATATGCAAGTGGTGCGTATGCAGCGGCGAGGAAGAAGGCGATACCACACCACCCACCATCCTCGGCCGTGCCCTATCACCTCAAATTGGATCAGATTGAGAAGAGCATGGAGACGAGTGTGACTGCCCTTAGGCCAATAGACACGAGCAAGATCAAGCCAAAAGTCCCTGCACTGCAGTGACTGCACTGCCGTCACGCCTACCCACAACCAACTCTACTAGCATGATAAAGAGGTATTGTCTCAACTCGCATCAAAAGGCCTCTCTCTCTACTGCCCAGCAACGCCGACTGCAAGGTGAATAGACAGCAACGTCAATAGCCTTATCATCATAAACTATCACTACGTCAAGAACCACTGCCATGCCACAGGAACACCAACACCCGTTACTAGGGTACAGGTACCACAGCAGGCCTTGAGGCAGGTCGGCTCTCGCAGTGGTTGGCAGATGGCAGGCATGCATCGCGTGTGGCTGAGTGACACTTGCATCATGACATGTTTGATGCATCCCTGCCATCTGCCTACTCAGGCCTCAGTGACAATTGCATCATGTCATCACAAATGCATCATGTCATCATGACACGCTGCACCTACCGGCTTGCGGAGGTGGGGCGGCAAGGCGGGCGGCGCAAGGGTTGTGCACCGCGTGTGAGGCTGCGGCAGATGGCGTCAATGAGGTAGTCACAGTTGGCCTGTATGAGAGCGCTGTGAAGTATTGCATTGTGTATGTATGAGAGCTTTGTGAAGCATTGCATTGTATCAGAGGACTATGGAGGATTGCACATGTCAGTGCGGCTATACCCGTCCTTTCACTTGCATCCCGCGACATGTCTCCAAAGGTATTTATCCATGAGGTGTCGGACTGGAGACTAAGCAGAGAGGGCATCGACTAAGCAGAGAGGGCATCGACTAAGCAGAGAGGGCATCGACTAAGCAGAGAGGGCATCGACTAAGCAGAGAGGGCATCGACTAAGCAGAGAGGGCATCAAGCGCGTGGCACTTGCCGCGCTGCTTGCTAGGTGCTACCAAGCAAACTAGAGCACTCTTGTTACCTTGTACATATCACCGCCCACCTCACACATCTACACTGTGCACAACGAAAAAACAAGACGAGGTGGCACAAAGGCAAACCTGAGAGAGGGGTATGCACACGCAGCACACACACGCTCCAAGGTGGCCATAGCAGCGTCAGACACGCTGGAATGGCGCGAGGCGGCGGCAGCCAGCAAGGGAAACACTGCCTTGAGCAGCTTGGCCTCAAACGCAACACCCAATGCCCAGGCAAAGTGGCCGACTCCCTGCGAGGCACAATATACACTCGGTCCGTCAAACTCTATCTCTGCTTGTACCCCCGTGGGATGCCCACGGCAAAGCAGCATATATGCAGCACACTTGATAGCAGCATAAATGCAGCACAGTTGATAGCCATACATGCAGCACACTTGATAGGCAGACACAGGTGCCGTGACAAGTCATGATAACTGGCTGCAATACAACATGCTGCAATACAACATGCTGCAATACCTCTATTGCCAGACACCGGCACGTGTGGTCGGCCACCGTGTTGTCATCTTGCATTGCACCTTCTGGTGCGAGGTGGGGCGGGAGACACAAGGCTAGGAACACATCCAGCACATGCTCCACGCTTGCCATCACCTGTCCTTGCACCACCCTGTCCTTGCCACCAGCAGGAGCGCAGTGAGCGCTGAGCAACGAGGCGGGTGGAGATGTATGGTTGTGGGACTCATGGTGTGTAGGTAGCGGCGGGAGCGGGTGGAGCAAGAGCTCAAGGTCGGCTGTCTCGTCTTGCCACATGCACGCCATTTCAGGCTGTTTCATTTCACCTCCATACGTGAGCGCCTGCGATGTAAGTGGTGCGTAGGCAAAGGCAAGATGACTGCGTGTGGAGGCAAAGGCAAGATGTCTCCGTGTGGAGCCAGAGCGTGTGGAGGCAAGGCAAGATGACGGGCATACCGCTGGCACTTGAGCACTAGACCACCGCAGAGATGACACACCATCATACACCACCACAGAGACCACACGCTACGAGCTCTACACCACCACACACTGGTGCATATGGCAGTGGTGCTGTCCTACAAGATGAGCACCCAAGATCGAGAGAGGGACGCAGACAAAGACCTGATCAAGTGTCGGTGCATGCACCAAGTCGCCAAAAATACTCTTTTCTTCAGATGCCACTCGTCTTGCTTGGGTGTCGCAAGCGCGCGGGTGCTCCTGCATCGAGTTGTGTTGTGTTGCACTTTGCAGACTGGCGCCTGTTGGGAACAACCACCACCACATCCGGAATAGCAAATTCTGTATTAGTGCGAAGGCAACCGAATGCGTGAGTGACGCACGCCCTCCACATGTGCACGCGCTTGCATGACATGCAGAGGGCAATGTAGCTAGAGGTGTTCTAGAAGAAATAGCGGCACAAGTTGCTCTCCGTCTGCTTCTGCTACCACGCCTACACTTTACTGCTCTCGGTCTGCTTGTGCCACTGCCTACACTTTACACCATGTCTTGTGGTAGCACGCCTATACTTTCCACCCTGTCTTGTAGAGGGTAACATCAAGTCTGCTCATCCATCCTTTGAAGCAGCCTCCGTATGAGTGCGAAGGCAACCAAATGCGCGCGTGCCGCGCGCCCAATTCCGTATGAGTGCGAGGGTAACCGAATGCGCGCGTGCTGCGCCATTCCGTATGGGTGCGAAGGTAACCGAATGCGTGCGTGCCGCGCGCCAATAGAATGAGCAGCTCGCTAGCACATATGATGCAACACATTTGATGTAGCACATATACATGCCTAGCTTGGAGCGGCCGGTGATAAAGGTAAGGTGTGCATATAATGACTAGGTCCTTTGTTACTTGACTAGTTAGGCAACTAACAGGGGCAACTAACAAGGGCAACTAACAAAGGCAACCATGCTACGCGATGCTAGGCGCCTCTAATCCAACCACCATCTGCGTTGCATGCCGCACGCCACCTGCGCATTCGCTTACCTTCGCCAACATACAGATTTTTCCTTTTCAATACATAATTTCCAAGACACCAAAACCAAAATTCAGCCGGGTTTCGCACAGTTTCGCATGTAGTGGACTATAAGGATATGGAGTGATATAGGTGAAAGCTCCAAGTTAAGAGGCATAACGATGGCCTACCGACACGGGCATTGGGACCAAGTGAGCACACAAAGCATGTGCACCATTCCTGAGCAAAACCTCTGAAACACTCCTCCAAAACAATGCCTGCATGTGCCACAAAACAATGCCTGCATGTGCCACCTACTTGCTGGGCGTGCGGTGAGAAGTGCGTGCACAAGGGGCCGAGAGGGTGTGGCACGCACTGAGTAGGGTACTATTGATCAAGTAGATGGCTGCTGCTCGCTCCCCTCCTGCCCTGGCCTTCTCCTCTCTTCGTCCCCCTACATATTCCGCCAGTGCCTGGTGTGCGTGTGAGTGTGTGTATGTGTAAGTGTGTGTTGCGTGTGTGTGCGCGCGCGCGTGCGCGCGCACGCATGTGTGCGGGTACATGCGCGAGTGTCATGACACATGCAGCAGTGAACGTACGAGTGAGAGGAAAGAGGAAAGAGAAAGCACGACTGGAAGCAAGGTAAGAGACAAAGGCAAAGGAAGAGACAAGAGAGGACGCAACCTGTAGAATAGGCAGCAGACCCAGATGGCGAGCGAGAAGCGCAGAGACGGAAGCGAGAAGAGTGCCAATCTCATTGCCACTCAAGTAGTGCAAGGTCTTGTGCATATACCCCTGCTGTCTGTCTGCCATCTGTGTGTGTGCCATGTCAAGCACGAGTGCGCCATCCACCAGAGCAAGTGGAGCAAGACAGCGTGAAAGGGCGTTGCATGTATCATCATCAAAGCCCTTCTTCTATCATGCCCTTGTCCACCTTCCGAGACCCAACACACCACCATTATCACCCAACGCACCACCAATATCAACAATGCACCTCTCTTTGCTGCCTAAATACCAGCCGGATGAGAGGGTGGTGTGTAGTGCGTGGGTGCAGTCTAGACTCTAGATGAGTGTAGATCAGTGGTCATGACTGTACATGAGTGTACATGAGTGTACATGAGTGTACATGAGTGTACATGAGTGTACATGATTCTAGATGAGTGTAGATGAGTGTACATGAGTGTATATGAGTGTATATGAGTGTAGATGAGTGTATATGCGTATAGCCACTTTCAACGACACGTCCACACACATCCACGCATACACAGTGTATAAGTGCAAAGACAAGGCGGCGGTGGGACTTGTTGGTGCCAATTGGTGTCGTGACTCAAGACTTGTTGGTGACAATTGGTGTCGTGACTCAAGACTCTACACTCCACCTCTCTTGCTCAAGACTCTTTGCTCAATCTATTGCTCAAGAATCTACACACTACCTGTCTGGAACCTTTTGAGAGGCAAGACAGATGCGCAGACAGGTGCTGTGTTGCAAGAGAGACGAGACAGACCGTGTGTCTTGAATCTTGTCAACCACCATCTGTTTACTTTGGTGTGTGGCAGTCTTGGGTAGTGTGGTGTCTTGTGTAAAGTCTCTTGTCTTGAGTGTCTTGTGCTATTTACTCCGGGCTCTTGCAGGTTGGTGTAGAGGAGCATATGGGCAAGACGCCTATGCGCAAGACGCCTATGCTCAAGACTTGCATCTCATGTAGACGGCATGTCAACAAATAGACCTCTTTACCTGCATCTTCCTCGACATGTCTACAGGAGCGTGCGCGACAGAGTTGCGACGGTGCGGTGGCTGCTCGACAGCTCCTACCATCGGCACAGAGGTAGTAGGTGTTGCAGAGGGCAACGACGGGCGCTGGCAGGCCGCCGCCACCGACGCTACCCGTTGCCGCACCTCCTCTCCCGCTGACATTTCATGCGCGCCTGGGCGTCTGTCTCGAAATGTGTGTGGGGGGGTGGGGCGTGGTCAGGCAGCGGGCTCGAGCGCAGCATCACTCGGCAATGGTTAGAGTCGGCAAAGGTGTGAGCTCCTGAGGCCTCTACCACCACTCACTGACTAGTTAGATATCGCAGACGCATCAGATGCAACAGGACCTTGACCCATCTTGACTCTAGACCCATCTTGTCTCTATTGCCTCTTGCTCTCTCACCTAGTGTCTCATGACTTACACCAAGTGTGTGAGTGCAAAAGCGAGAGGATACCTTGCAGCAGGATGGTGGACGCGAGGAGCAGCGGGGTGCGGGGTATGGAGGTGAATGATACGACTTGTGTCGTCACTTGTCTCATGCGTCATGCGCAAACACTGCAGGAGTGCCCATAGCAGAGGGTGCAGCAACTGCTTCATGAGCCCTTCCAGAGCGCCACCCGTCTGCAAAGCAAACAGTCAGATGAGATGGCACCATCAACCTCCATGTCCATAACCCACCATCAACCTCCATGTCCATAACCCGCCGCCCGCCCATTCCATTACCTTTGCAAGCATACAATTTTGTTTTGTTCAATACAGAATTTGCAAGATGCCGAAACCCAAATCCATGCGGGGTTGGCATATAGTCGACTATACGGATATGGAGTGATAGAGGTGAAAGCTCCAAGTCGAAAGGCATAACGATGCCCTTCCGACACGGGCATAGGGATATCAAAGTTATAGTCGTACAGGTGATCCGGGCACGCGGCAAGCGCCCATTTGGTTACCTTCGCAATCATACAGAATGTTCCCCCACATGCACCAAATACGGAATAAGCTTTCGCAGCATTTCCACAAAGGGTACGCATGCCTGCCGATCGACCCCGATTTGACATGCATCGGTGGTGCGCATGGATTTTTGGATGGAGGTGACTGTCGGATGAGGTGACAAGATGAAAGTGGGTATCGATAGGCGAAGGTGGTTATGGATACACAAAGGTGGTTATCGATACGCAAAAGTGGTTATCGATAGGCATCTGACACACACGATCATGTGTGTGTCTAACACACACGTCGTGATTCATTCAGCATCATGTATGCATGCAACACATATATCCGGCTATCAACTTGGAGGTTGACGCATGTGAATGGGTCACATGAGATATCATGTCAGATCGTGTTAGATGTCATGTCAGGTCGTGTGAGATGTCATGTCTTGTCGTGACATGACATGCGATCATGACATGCGAGAGTGGGAAGACAAGATGAGACATGTGCGAGAGTGGCAAGACAGGACGAGAGAGGTGCACAAGAAGAGATGATGGTCTGCACATAACTCATCTTCTCTTCCCTTCGTCTCAGCACAACATCACCACAATACCATTCATACAGAGGAAGCCCCATAACAAGCCCCTCCTCAAGCAGTAACCCCCCCCCAACCCGCCGCAAACCGGTGCTGTCTAAAGGAGGCAGGGTGCCCTATGACAAGCGACCCGCCTGCGGAAGCTCCAAGTTGATAGATATTCTGTATGAGTGCCAAGGTAAGCGAATGGGCGGGTATGAAGGGATAGCCATGAAGCTCCAAGCCGATAGGGATATCAAGGGATATCCAGGGATATCGAGTAGGAACATGAAGGGATATGGAGTGGAGACAAGGACAAGGCAAGGGATATATCGGTATGCAAAGTCAGTCTCCAGACACCCCCGTGCCTTCTCAGTCTCAACACTCTCGACCTCTACTACCGGATTGCGTATGGATCAAGCTGCAAGTGCATAGACAAGGCAATCGAGTCATACACGTCGAGAGTCGCTGCAGGTGGATAGACATAGAGAAGGAAACAGCCATATTGGGTATGGACTTGGAGGTTGATCGCTATGCCTTTCGACTCCGAGCTTCGACTCCGAGATTCGCCTCCGAGCTTGGCCTTATCCTTCTCGAGACTCTCCCACAAACAATTCCAGTAAGTGGGTTCTCTTCCCACTGGCACCAGCCGTGCTGCTGCCGGGTGGGCAAGGGGAGGAGAGAAGGACCTCAAGGAGGCGCAAGTGGCCCAAGACTTGCTGGACGCGGAGGGCTTTAAGCCCTTGGTCCGCCTCGCACCGAAACGTGACTGGCAGCGATTGCACCAGCGCCTCAAGCGCTTGCCGCGACGTCGCCACCGCCTCGCCCATCCTGCGCCCTTACAACAGTCATTCGCAGTGACAGGTCGAAGCTCCCAGCCGTGGGCCCATACGGAATGTGACTCTTGTGACTGAAAGAGCCCCCTACATATTCGGTATGGCTTAAAGAGCCCCACATATTCCGTATGGGCTCTTTTGATCACAACAGTCAGATATGTCGTCATTGGCAGTCACCCTTACAAGTGTAATTGGCAGTCACACTGCCTCACCGCTACTGCCCGACTAAATATGCACAGTGCACGCCACTGCCGTGTGTACTGCACGCAGGTGTGAGTGTCAACGGAGGAGGGAGGGGCGGGTAAGTTGCCTGCCTTGTGCTGCCCATTGAGCAACAAGACGCACTGCGTCGACGACAACCTCGGCGTCTCTGTCGGCACAGAGTGCCGCCAAAGCATCCAACAGCGTCGGCACACACTCGTGCATAGAACTTGAGCACTGCAACAGCAGGACGCGCAACAAATCGAGAACGCTCCGACGAACCAGCACGGCTGGGTGCGTCAGCGCCACCGGTACCGCACGTATGAGCAGTGTTTTGTAGTTGCTGTGGCATTGTCGTGTTAGTCTTGGGTGTTTGAGGTGTTAGTCTTGCGTCTTTCAATGGCAGGGTTAGTGTTTGGTATCTTGATTTGTTGGCATGTCGCACTATTTGCTGTCTTGAGGGGTTGCCATGTCGCAATCTTTGGTGTCTTGAGTCTTTGTGTGTCCTTGGTACAGCCTGTGTGGGTGTGCACAATGCGATACGAGGTGTGCTTATCCTGCCGCTGCTTGCCAGCACACAGGCGCTGGAGGCAGCAGCAGCCTGTAAAGCTGCTGGTGCCAACGACTAGGTCCTGACTTGCGCCATCTACGCCCTTTGCACACACTCTTTGCATATAGCAAAGGTGCGCCTAGGGTGAGGAGGGGTCAACAAGTGGTGGTGTAGGAGGAGTGAATCAGTGACGTTCTCGCCCACCAGACGTCTACCCAATCCACTTGTTCCCAGCCCCTGCCTTTGCACCCGTCATGAGGCGTTAAGCACACACACTGAAAGAGACCTGCCGAGAGATGATAGCCATGCTTCATCACACGTCACCGACAGTCCATCGTCGCTGTGCATGCGCGGGGCATCATGGACACGCGAGGCATTGATAGCCCCAGTGGTGGTGGTGGCGGTGGTGTCGCTTACGACACGTGTCCTGTAACCAACAGGCACAGCTACACTTGGTGGAGGTGCTGTGAGAATATTACGCAAAGCATCAAGTGAATGCCCTGACGTGCTGGTGGTGGATGCGTCTCGTGATGTGCATCGTGCCGTTGACGCCTCCATATTCCCGGCAACATTACCACATGATGCATCTTCAACACCAACCTCATCGGCGGCATGGCGTGGAAGTTTGAGGTGCGCAAGAGAGTGTTGCGATAGGAAGCGAGCCGAGACACTAGCCCAGCACCTGGACAAGGCAAGACTTGTGTTGAGACACCTCACAAGGCATCACCAGTGTTGAGACACCTCACAAAGCATCACCAGTGTTGAGACACCTCACAAGGCATCATTTGTGTCAACACACCTGCCGCCCAACATGCGTCGCCAGTGCATGCTAAAACACACTCGCGACGACACAGAGGAGTACAGCAATATGGAACAGCAGCGACAAGACCTGAGGGCAGCAGCACCAAGGCGCGAACGGGTGCCTTTGCAGGTAGCCGTGACGACGATGCGCGCCATGCCTGACACCACGCCAGGCAAGTAGAAGGCGCCACGTGTCACCGGACCCTGTTCCATCCAGACACCCTCCATCAGCCCTTTGCCAAGAGCAAACACAGCAGTGTGGGCGCGCGGGCACGTGTTTGTTTGATGCAGAAAGTCTTTGTGCGGAGAAGACCTGGACGACCTCAAAGATGAGCTGCACACCCTCTACAGCCTGCTCACGCGTGCCTGCACCCACAGCATCTCCAGCCTTGGCGACTGAGAGCAGAGATGCGATTACGTGACCCAGCGCCATGCTTTTCTCCTGCCAAGCTTTCATTTTAGTAAGGCACAGAGAAGCCCAAGGCAGGGGAAACCATCACAGCGCACGCCAGCCACAAAAGAATGTGATCTTGCCACAGAACCTGCCAGGCATTTGACAGCCAACATTCGCCGCTCTCGCCATCGGCCTCTTGGCGGCGCAGGTCGAGCAGCACGATCATGATTGTATCGAGAGCAGCACTGACGACGTCTTCGGACGCTCGCAGCTCGAGGTCTTTGGAGGCAGCCTTTCCCGCACAACTTTGAGACACCGCCGCCCGCTCACTCTCAGTGGGCGGAGGTTTGTTGATCATGTGCGCTGCGACCGTGAGCACGTCAATCGCCTGTGAGATTTTTCCAGCCCAGGAGAACGATTTAGCAGGTTAACCAAAAAAACGAGGAAAGGATGACACAAAGGATATGAGCGAAGAGACCTCGTCGCCAGAAACACCGCCGGTCTTGACCACTGCACCCATGGCGGCCAGCGCCAGTTCTATGGCACGCTGCTTATGCACGGCCATGGGTGGGCCGCTGGACACAGGTTGCTGGGAGTCGGCGGAGCGCAGCAGCAGCATAATGGGCAGCAGGGCGAACTTGACGAGCCCAGCGGCCGTACTTCGGTCGAGGGAGGTGAACTCGGCCGCAATGCCCCTCAGCGCCGCATCTCGGCTGCCCACGTCGGTCGCCCCCATGAGCTCCATGCATTCAGTTTTCACACGCTCGAATGGACCGCCCGCCATGGGCGGGGCGTCAGGCATACGCGGGGCCTCATGCGCCCAGCTGTCACACCCATCCTCATCTTCGCTTGAGCTCAGATCCGCCGCCATCTTGTCGAACCGGGCATAGGATGACGCACTCATCAGAGCACTCCTCTTAAAAACCCCGCGAACCTGTTGTCGAGCACCTCTAAAATTTCCTTGACACGAACCCACCTACAGTTCACTGCCGTGAAATGGCAGAGGTAAAGGAAGTCAGAGTCTCTGGTCGATAGTACGGTAAGTTTTGGCTTAAAACCCAAGTATCTATGTAGTAAATTCTGGTAGTATCTGGCATGACTTTTTTTTTCATGCATCGTACATTAGGTCTGATTTATTTATTTACTTTAGTTTCTAGTCGTTAAATTGATTAAGTGTCATACCGTAAGTCCTGTAATTATTGGCGTGGCAAAATAAATAATTCAAGACTTCACCGCCACTCTAAATAAATCCTTGGTGTCGACCCGCCATCGCAAACAAATCAGAAACTCACCCTCTTACTGAGTGTCAACCTCACTGGTTTGGGTGGCCGGGGGGGGTAAAGTAAAAAAAAAATTGCCTGCGGCGCTGGGGGAAATTTTTTTATTGAAAGTTGATGAAGAAGAAACCCACAACTTTACCCCCTCCACACAATCAAATTTATTCCCGATTCTGATATGCTTTTTCCTTATTCTTATCAGAATTCCATTCCGTAAAACCATTTAACGGTAACTTTTGCGAACCGGGCCGAGCCCGGTTCGCTGAGAAAAAGATGGAATTTCCATCTCAGGTTGTCAGCAAAATCAACTCTACTCTATGTTCGGCCAAATTCGGACCTTTTTCGAACTCGTTCAGGGGCCGTGTGTCGGCCGTGCACGATAAACGTGCGGAATGATCCTGTTCAAGAAATGTTTTGTGTAGTAAAATGTGAAACCCCCCCCGTAT
>Ga0209491_10009093_pt1 | contig 12304 bp, 16 predicted proteins | sample BON02_FD_187213 | JGI IMG/M metagenome (GOLD analysis project Ga0209491, IMG submission 187213) | Freshwater microbial communities from Lake Bonney liftoff mats and glacier meltwater in Antarctica - BON-02 (SPAdes) (version 2) | ecosystem: Environmental > Aquatic > Freshwater > Ice > Glacier... | reverse complement strand
AAAAACAAAAAAAACGAAAAACAAAAACAGACTTTTCCATATCTAGGATAAAAACGAGACAATTGTCTTCCTAATTAAGACACAATTAGGAACATAAAAGTAAAAATTGTTATTTGTGTCCTAATTAGAAACATATTGGTTCTAATTAGGTATTAATTGTGTGATTTATAAACTTAATTACCACACAATTAGGTTTATAAAATATTTATCTGGTTTTTTTGTAAAAACGGTATGTAAAAAAACATTATGGTGGCTCGCAACGAGGCGCTTGCGCCGAGACAAGCCTCGCTAATTTGCTTCTTTTTTCATTTTGTTAGTTTGAGTCTTCCATTTTTTATAAACCCATTTTTTATTTTATTTTTACCCTTTTGAAAAAGACACAAACTAACAAAATTCAATATTAATTTTTTATTGCGAAATGTCTCTTTTTATTTTTGTTAGTTTGGATTTTAATATTTATTAATAAAAAAAGAAAAGGCACACACACCAACTATCTTTGCATCTAATATGTGTTTTGTAAGCAGACGGTCGCAACGAGGCGCTTGCGCCGAGACAAGCCTCGCTAATTTGATTCTTTTTATTTTTGTTAGTTTGAATAAAAAATAAAAAAAATGATTTTAAAAAATCCAAGTATTATTAATAATAATATGTCTTCTGATGATGATAGTAAACAAACATTTGTGTTTCAAACAATGCTAACGTGCATTGGAAATAAACGCAAGTTAGTAAATAACATAAAAACCATTATTGATGAAATCCGAACAATTCTGTCAAAGAATAAATTAAATATAGTGGATGGATTTGCGGGTTCGTCGGTAGTGTCCAGAGAACTGTCATATGTTGCAAATGATTTATATACAAATGACTTGGAGTTGTATTCATATTTAATGGCATCGTGTTATTTGGTAAATCCTTCGGATACACAAAAAGAAAGAATTATTAAACACATTGACGATATGAACACCCTTGCTAAAAACGGACCTTTTGTTGAAGGTGTTATATGTCGACTATATGCTCCTATTAATACGGATGATATAAAACTAAATGAACGGTGTTTTTACACCCGTGAAAATGCTCTTATAATTGATACTTTAAGAAAATATATAACAGATTGTGTTGAACCTGATATTCAAACATATTGTTTAGTTCCTTTATTAAATAAGGCAAGTATAAATGCTAATACGGCTGGCGTGTTTAAAGGATTTTATAAAAAGGATAATATCGGGTGTTTTGGCGGCAAAGGAAAACACGCATTGTCTCGTATAAAAAAGCAAATACAACTGGATGTTCCTGTGTGGAATAATTTAAAATACAATTCATTTCCGTCAAATAAAGATATTAATATTTTAGTCGATGAATTGCCAAATAATATTGATGTTATGTATTTAGACCCCCCTTATAACCAACATCCGTATGGAAGTAATTATTTTATGCTAAATGTTATTGCAAACAATGAAGAACCTGTTGAAATATCTCGCGTGTCGGGAATACCTACAAATTGGAATAAATCCAATTATAATTCTCATAAAACGGCAACAGAGTCAATGAAACATTTGATTAAAAATGGTCTTTTAAAATCAAAATATTTATTAATTTCATATAACAACGAAGGAATTATACCCATAAACGAGTGGGAATCCATATTTAGTTCTTATAAAGTGAAAAAATATGAAATTGTATATAATACTTATAAAGGTAGTCGTAATTTAAATGATAGGAGTGACAAAGTTATAGAAATTATGTACTTAGTTTCGAATAATGTATGATTTCTTGATTTAATTCTTCACGAGTGGGTTGGGTAACCGATTTAATATAATCATGGAATACTTGATCTATAACACATTTACAAATAATAATAATCTCGTTTTTTGTCCAAACCGACGAACCATGGGGCATTTCATTATATTTATGCGCCTTTATAAATGCAGATACAACACATTTATTATTTTGTTTGCAAATATTAATTTTTGGAAGAATATTAGTTTTAATAGTCGCCTCCACAATATTTGGAGTTGTTGTATGTGTAATATTTATATAATGATTTGGTTTTCCATAATTCATCATATTAATACGTGTGGAAATAGTTTCTGAATTGTGAAAATCACAACCATTGCAAAACAATAAATATGGAAAAATATTGCCTGTAAACAACATTTCAGCAGCCCGAATGTTTTTCGCTGACCGTTCTATTGCATTACCCGTTGACTGTCTTTTTTTCCCCTGCATTAATAATTTATCATTTGTTCCTTGTGTTTTATCCTCGGTTAATAATAATGGAATTTTGTTTGACGAATTAAAAGGATTTAAATATAATATCCCTCCATCAGGTATCATTCCAACTTTTTTGTAATTTTCCAAAGGCATTATTTTTTCCCAACAAACAATTAATTCAAATAAAGATAAAGATTTTTCTAAAATCACAATTCCGTGATTTTTAAAAATATCTGATGTATATTTAAAAACCTCATTATTTAATGCATTTTGCAAAACCATTTCGGAACTACAACTGTTATCATTTAAACGATTTCCCCTTTTAATATGTTCCGTTAAATTTTTACTAAGGAAAGCCGACTTTGATTGTCTTTCATCTTTCGCTTGTTTTTTTTCTTCCTTATTTTGTATGTTTAATTTGTTATTCATTTTATAATATAGATATACAATACAATATATTTAATTCCAAATATCCAATTGAAAAAATAAATAATGATATTATTGAAATCATTTTTTTATAAAACATTCCGCTTTATACAAGCAATACGTTCCTTCAAATGTTTGTAAAAGACACGGAGGCGGAAATAGATGTGTGGAGGTACCGTAAAAAACCCCAATAAAATTGATTGGAATTATTTGTCCACAAATCCCTTCATTTTCACTAATGGTCGCAACGAGGCGCTTGCGCCGAGACAAGCCTCGCCAATTTGCTTCTTTTTTTATTTTGTTAGTTTGAATAAAAAAGAGGATGAATAAAATAAGGTCCATAAAACTTTTAAAAAGAAAAGAAAACAAAATAATCCCATTCGCTTTTCCTTGGTTTTTCTTTCTATTTTCATCGACCGAAAAATGTTCCAAAATATACTTTAAATGTACTGAAAATGTGCCTTTTTATGCGATGGATAATTTCGTTTATTTTTATTTGTTTTCCAACTGTAATACCGTCTTGGTGTATTGTGTTGGGGATATTTAACCAACCTTTTTTCATTTTGTTAGTTTGGACTTGCGCCGAGGAGACAAAAAGAATATTGCAATTTACTTTTTTTATAAAATTAATAATATCCATATATTTAACGAATGTGCGTTTTAAATGAGAAAAGGTGTAAATGTTTTATTTCGACCCTATTTATTCCTCTTTTATTTTTATCCAAACTAACAAAATGAAAAATAAAATGAAAAATAAAATGAAAAATAAAATGAAAAATAAAATGAAAAATAAAATGAAATTAAGGATTAAATATATTTTTATTTATTTTTATTTTTTTTCCAACCGCGTTACTGTCTTGGTTAATTGAGTTGCAGATATTTATCCAACTGTGATTTTCGTTTTTTTGGGGTAAAAAGTGCGGGGGGATTTTCGCTTTTCCTTGGTTTTTTTCTATTTTTAACGTTTGATAAATACAAAATGGGGTTGTTGTTATTTTAAACAAATCCCCAATTTTCCAACCGGTCCAAATGGCGAGGGTGAAACCGATTTTTCATCAAGTCTCTTTTAATGATACCACAACGTTCCGACATGGCTTGGTAATCATAAGTAAAGATGGCCGGATTGCCAGATAACCACATCCAATCAATTTGTTCCGGATTCTTTTCCAAAAGAGATATCGCATTTGGATTGCCAGATAACCACATCCAATCAATTTTATCCGGTTTTTTTTCCAACAGAGGAATCGCGTTTGGATTGCTAGACAATTGTCCCCAATTAATTTTATCCAGATTCTTTTCCAATAGGACGATTGCGTTTGGATTGGAAGATATGTTAAACCAATTAATTTTATCCGGATGCTTTTCCAAAAGATGTATCGCGTTTGGATTGAAAGATAAGAATATCCAATTAATTTTATCTGGATGCTTTTCCAAGAGATGTATCGCATTTGGATTCATTGATAAGTAATTCCAATTAATTTTATCTGGATACTTTTCCAACAAAGGTATTGCGTTTGGATTTTCAGATAACCAATTCCAATCAATTTTATGCGGATTTTTTTCCAAGAGATGTATCGCGTTTAGATTACTAGATAACCAATTCCAATCAATTTTATGCGGATTTTTTTCCAAGAGATGTATCGCGTTTGGATTGCCAGATAAACAATACCAACTCACGTCGGATAATTTATCCAGATTTTTTTCCAACAGGGCGATTGCGTTTGGATTGAAAGATAAGTACTCCAAATCTACTTTATCTATTGGTATCCAGTCTTGCAGTTTCATCATTTTTTAAATCTAATTATTATTAAACCCCATAATTATATTTCATTTTTTTGGATTTTCAAACAAACAAACTAACAAAGTTAATAAAACATCAAAAAATCTAATTACCTCTAAAATGACTTAAATATAACTAGTTAAATACAACTAGTTTAGGTAAGTTATGAACGAACAAGACAAAGTAAATGATAAAGACACGCTTTCGCTTCAAAATAAAGAAATGTATGCCTTTTACAAAACACACAACATTGACTTTGAACGAACCAATCTTTTATTATTTTCTGTGCTTAAACAAATTGTGCTTAATATCGACAAGTCGGTGAATTCTAATTTGGCGGAACAACTGTTAAAAAACATGACGTGTATGTCCGACAAAATCGACAACATGGACGGACATTTACAAAAATTCCAACAAACGCTAAACGATACGTTTTCCGTCAAGTTTTCTGATTTTCGCCAAGAATATATTCGTGACGTTACCGCGATTTTAAATACCAACACATTAGACCACGTGTCTCCACTAATTAAAGACGCTACTGCTTTTTTTGTGGATAAAACGGTTCATATTATTAGCGAAATGACCCCACACCACCAACAGCCCCTTATTGAAAATATTTCCTCCAAGTTTGATATTTTTCAATCCTTTATTGCAAGCGAAACTAACAAATTATTAAATTCGGTGAATGAAAAGGTTGGAGTAGAACAATTTTTGAACAATGTAAACACCAGCATGTCTCAAACACACAATAATATTAATAATATTATTATTTCTTCCGAGGCAAGAATGGAAACTAAAATGAACGACACGGACCGTAAATTAGACGACATTAAATCCATGTTTAATAATAATAACCAGTCTCAAATCACACTCCAAACAAATGTGACGGAAATGCTTAAAAAATTCGAAAAAGGAATCACCAAAGGAACTGTATCCGAATACATCACCATTAATATGTTGCGCAAAATGTATAACCAAGATGGCGCCAGCATTGAACACGTGGGGCTTTCCAAAGGAACTGGCGACATTATGTTTTCTCGAATCGACCGTCCCACTATTTTGATTGAAGTGAAAGACCACGATTCCGTCTCTGTACCCAAAACAGACGTACAAAAGTTCATTAATGATTGCAAAAATAATAAATGTTGCGGCATTATGCTAGCACAAAATCGGTCCATTACTCATAAAACAAACTATCAGATAGACGTGGATGGCGGAAACGTCTTGTTGTATGTGGGAAATGTTAATTTCGACGAAGAGAGAATTTCCACCGCCATTAGTATTGTGGAAACGTTTAAAATACAACTCGACAACTATACCGTTGGGCTAAACGAATATAGCATCGACCAAAACGTGCTTACACAAATCAATGTGGAATTTAATAATTACGTCAACCAAAAACACAATTTAACAAAGATGGTCAAGGATTTCAACAGCCAAATGACGGAATCCATCAACAAACTTCAAATACCTTCGCTAGAAACATATTTATCATCCAAGTTTGCCACCACCAACGGAAGTGCTTGCGACTCGAAATGCCCGTATTGCGAAAAACCAATCAACGCATCTTTAAAAATGCATCTTCGGTTTTGCAAAAATTATACGGGAACAACGCCAAATGCGACTAATAATAATGAAAATGCTATTGGAATAACCACTACTAAAACAAAAATTAAAAAAGAAAAATAAAAGGATGTGTATTAATTTTTATGATAACTAACAAATAACAAATAACAAATAACAAATAACAAATAACAAATAATGTTAATAATATTTGTTATTTTTTTAAAAAGGGTTTAAATATAATTATTAAGTAGTAACCATGAGAGGATTAAACCATTTGGCTAAATGGACTGATAAATGGACTAATTACAAAAATTTAAAAAATACAGAATTGGAAGAAGAACTAAAGACAAACCCGGTAGTTCATTTGAACGTTTTTTCCAGATGAAAATTGTGGCATTTGACTGAATTTTCGGTGTTTTAACCAACGCTGCATTTGACGCAATAATTTTCCCCAAGAATAATTCGGGTTGTATTTTGCTAAAAAAGACGCGGTCATTGCACCCGCAAATTTACCATTCAACCATGCTTCCGCACTAGTTTGATTATCTTTGCACCCGCTAAACATATACACGTTTCCAGGCGTTGGTATATTTTTATTATTTATAACAATTCCATTATTTGTGTTTTTACAGTTAAATCGCAAATCCAGAGCCGTTCCGCTATTACAACAATCCAAGATACATATTAACGTTACTCCAGGATTCATATATTGCTGAATAGTTTGTTTCAACACATCGTCTGATATGGATTCTAGTTCTACAGAGTAAATACACTCTTCCATACCATCTTTTTCGTCGCCGTTTTTATCCCGCAACTGCCCTCCATGTCCGCTATAATGTAACATTAACTGATCTCCTCTTTGACCGCTTTGCAAAAGCGTTTTAATGGATTCTAAAATAGTGGCTTTGGTTGGCTTTTTTAAAGACTCATCTGACAATAATGTAATGTTGTCATCCGAGTAATTACGTTTATTTTTCAAAAAATCACGCATTTGTTGGATATCGTTGATGCAACCGTTTAACGAATATTGCGTTCCGACATAATTAATACCAATCAACAAGGCGTGTTTATTGTTTGCTTGATAAATTTCTTGTTGTCTGCGTCTTCTTTGGATTTCTTGTTGTCTAAGTCTTCTTTGGATTGCTAGTTGTCTTTGAATTGCTAGTTGTCGTAGAATCCACTGACGTCGATTCATTTTATTATAAGCAATATTTTGTCGTTCCGTGGAATAATTAAAAAAATGAATATTATAATTCGTTATTATTTAGTTTAAAAGTTTAAAATGGATTTAGATAATTATTTAGAACAAAGGATGAAACTGCGAGACTGGATACCACTATATAAAATTAATTGGGATTGGTTATCTGCCAATCCAAACGCGATAGAACTCCTGGAGAAGCATCCAAATAAAATTAATTGGTGGAATTTATCTATGAATCCAAATGCAATTCCTCTGTTGGAAAAGTATCCTCATAAAATTGATTGGGAGTTGTTATCTGTCAATCCAAACGCAATACATTTTTTGGAAAAAAATCCGGACAAAATTAATTGGAGCCAATTATCTGCCAATCCAAATGCAATGCATTTGTTGGAAAAAAATCCGGACAAAATTAATTGGAGCCAATTATCTGCCAATCCAAATGCAATGCCTCTCTTGGAAAAAAATCCGGACAAAATTAATTGGGAGTTCTTATCAGCCAATCCAAATGCAATGCCTCTCTTGGAAAAAAATCCGGACAAAATTGATTGGTATTTCTTATCTGTCAATCCAAACGCGATACCTCTGTTGGAAAATAATATGGATAAAATTGATTGGTATTTCTTATCTGTCAATCCAAACGCGATACCTCTGTTGGAAAAGTATCCGGCTAAAATTAATTGGAATAGTTTATCTAAAAATCCAAACGCGATATCCCTTTTGGAAAAGCATTCGGGGGAAATTAATTGGATTTGGTTATTTATCAATCCATCCATTTTTACCTATGATTACCAAGCCATCGCGAAACGATGTGGTATCCTCAAAAAAGATTTGTTAAAAAATCGGTTTCATCCTCGCCATTTGGACCAGTTGGAAAATTGGGGGTTTATGTAGCCATAAAAAGATAAAAAGCGCGTAAAACGTATAAATAAATATTATAGTAAATATTAATTATGTCGGGAACCGCAGCAGCACTTAGACGAAATAACGCAAAATCATCCGTTCCTCCTCCACAAGTTCCAGGACGCGGCGGATCCGTTCCATCCATTCGAGGAGCAAACACTTTTCACCAACAACAACTTCTGCAACAACAAATGGTCGTACAACAACCAAACCAAATGCAACATAGACAAGTTCAACGTAATCCGCAACAACAATATCAATCACAACAACCACCGCCTAGTCAAAAACCAATGACTATTGATCGCGCCATTACTTTAATTACGTTGCGTTTAAGTCGAGTGGAAGTTGCCGTGCAAGAGTTTGAACAAGGAGAAGATAATGAACGTCGTCCTTTTATGAATGATGACTTGGCGCAAAATATTTTAACTAGACTAGATGCACTCGAGGAAAACGAATCAAATAAACCGCCTCTGACCTTGAACGATGCGGTCGGTTCCTCTGAAATTGTCTTGTTGAAACAGCAAATGGATGTTTTGAAGCAGTTTGTGACTAAATCATTAAAAACCACAAACGCCGCCACGTCTTCTTTAAAAACGGAAATAATGGATTTGCGAAAATCTCTTCAAATACTGGAACGAATGTGCGTCGATAATAATACACAACTTATGGTGTTAAATATGTGTTGTGCTACAGATGCAATGGGAGACGAGAGTGCAAAAAATATTGAAGATATTGATGAGGACGAGGACAAAAAGGACGAAGAACACACTATTGACGAAACCTTTGCATCTTCTTCTTTAGTATTTGTGGAAGACGAACCAGATGAACAAAACGAAGAGGAAGAAGAATAGAAATTTCTAAAAGGATATAAGTAACCATTTTAGTGGTATCCAGTTTTGATGTTTCTTTATTTTTTTGGTTTAACACTTGATTGCATAAAAAGGATAAAACTGTGGTACTGGGTACCATTATATAAAAATTTTACTATCTTTCTTTACTTTTGCGTTAATTCCACGTCTAATAAATAAAAAATAGTATTGGTATAATAATGCGTTCTTATCCTCGCAGCTTGAATAAATATTCTAATCCAAGAATAGCCCAAAAAAAGGCAATCACATATTTAGGAAAAAAGGCTAGATTATATCCAGCCACTCGCCGTCATAAAAAATATAAAATCTATAATCCAATTAATAAAACGTGGGTACATTTTGGGCAATTGGGATATGAAGATTTTACCAAACACAAAGATAAACAGCGCCGTAAAAATTATTTAACCCGAACTAAATCAATCCAGGGTGCTTGGAAAAATAATCCGTATTCTCCCAATAATCTCAGTCGCAAAATTTTATGGTAAATCAAAACATAAAAATCAAACTAATAAAATTAAAATGTCGGTTTCATCCTCGTAATATTTTGTTGTTTTATTGATAAAATATTATAATAAATAAATGGGTGCAAGCATTTTGCCAATTTGTATACACAAGGGGGAAATTTATTTTTTATTTGGAAAAGAACGAGAAAACGACGACACCCCAGGATGGAGTGATTTTGGCGGCGGAAACGAGTCGGGGGAGAGTTATCTCGATACTGCAACGAGAGAGGGGAGCGAGGAATTAACTGGTTTTTTAGGAGGGATTGCAAATATTCATAAATTGCTAAAAAAACATGGTACATTTCAGTTGGAATACCAAGCGGGGAAATATAAACCATATCGCGTATATATTTTCCCCATGGAATACGACGCAAAATTAACCGAGTACTACAACAACAACCAAAAATTTTTACAACAAAAATTAAAACCCAATATTATCGCGGATATGAAGATTTTTGAAAAAACCCAGATTCGCTGGATAGCCATGGATGAATTAAAACCCATGCGCAGTCAGTTTCGTGGATTTTATAAAAATGTAGTGGATTTAATCTTGACGGAAAAAAAAGAAATTTCTAAATTTGCACATAAATGTTTTAATAAACGGTGTCGCAATAAAACAATGAAAAAAACACGTCGATATAAAAAAATAAAATTTAATTGAGTTTTTTTAAAAATATGCATACATTTGTTGAAAAACACTTTTTTTTGTTTTATTATTGCTTCCTCCAGTGTATTTGTTTAACGTTTTGTTTAATTTTTTATCTATTGCTTGGTTAACGTGTGAATTTGTTATTTGTTGTATGCTTTTTGCCGAATTATCAAATGCTTGTTGTTGTCTTTGTTTTAAATCGGAAACGGAGGAGGCAACATTATTGGTTGCATTAGAAATTTCGTCCGTCATATTTGATACTTTTCCCAGTGTTTTTTGAAAAAGCCCAATCCCCGTCTCGGCAATATTCGCCATATTTCCTAGGGTCCGTGGAATACCAATAAACGGACCCGCCACATCTTCCGCCACATTAGCAATCAGAGACACCGAGTCACCGACCAATTTATTTATCGCGGGCTTGGCATCGTCCACGATTTCTACCAACCCCTCTTGTATTACCTTTTTTACACGAGGGTTTTTCAATACGGAAACGCCATATTCTAATGGTACCTCGATTACTTGGTTCATCGCCTCATTCATAATGGCGTTTTTTGCATTACTGTTGCTAATTAGTGGTGTATTGTTTATTGGTAGTGCATTGTTTATTGGCGCATTGCGGATTGGTGTTTTATTTCCTCCTAATTTATACTGTTTTCTCTTATACTTTTTTGTTTTAGACTTGGGTTTTTTTTTAAAATATGCACTTTGTGAATAACGTTTTTGCCCCATAATTTATTTTAATAGTTTATTTTAATTAACAATCATCTTTTTTTGTTTTTTTATTTTGTGTGAATTATTAACAAAATAAAAAGTTATTAAAAGCAACCAATAATATAAATGGCACTTGGTACATACATTTCATTTCCTGTTTTTTTCACCAGTTTTGCTATAGGGGTTGTTTGTATCCTAATATTTGGACCCGAAACGAAAACAATACAGATGTATCCATCTCCGGATAATTATAAAAATTTGATTTATCAAGATAACGCCAAACAGTGTTTTCGTCTGCATCCAAAAAAGATAAACTGTCCAAGCGACATGAATACTATTCAAAAGGTCCCAATTCAATAAATATCGTTTTGCTCTGTGTAAATGAAAAAAATAAAAATACGGTTAAAACAAAAAATGATTTAAAACTGTTCTAGTTTAATTTAGTAAGTTAGTAAAAGATGAAACTAAACGAGTACCAATTGAAAGCCTGGGTGAATAATTTATCTCCCGAAGAATTGGAAAAGTGCGCCAAAGAGTGCCCCGATTTGTTGGAATACTTGGACCCAAAAAAACAAACGGAAGAAATTCAGTTGTTATCGGTTACACAACAGAGTTCTGCTATCCAATATATTGACAATCCGTCGGAATCCGTTCAATTAGCGGCGGTAAAACAAGAGGCAAGTGCCATCCAATATATTGAAAACCCATCGGAAGAAATTCAGTTGTTATCTGTAAGACATACTGGAATTGATATCCAATATATTAAAAATCCAACGGAAGAAATACAATTGGTTGCGGTTACACAAAATGGATATGCTATCCTATATATTAAAAATCCAACGGAAGAAATACAATTGGTTGCGGTTACACAAAATGGATATGCTATCCATTATATTAAAAACCCATCGGAAGCCGAGCAATTAGCGGCGGTAAAACAAATTGCAAGTGCCATCCATTTTATTAAAAACCCATCGGAAGCCGTGCAATTAGCGGCGGTAAAACAAGAGGCAAGTGCCATCCAATATATTAAAAACCCATCGGAAGCCGTGCAATTAGCGGCGGTAAAACAAGAGGCAAGTGCCATCCAATATAACCCATCGGAAGCCGTTCAATTAGCGGCGGTAAAACAAGAGGCAAGTGCCATCCAATATATTAAATACCCAACGGAAGCCGTGCAATTAGCGGCGGTAAAACAAGAGGCAAGTGCCATCCAATATATTAAAAACCCATCGGAAGCCGTGCAATTAGCGGCGGTAAAACAAGAGGCAAGTGCCATCCATTATATTAAAAACCCAACGGAAGCCGTTCGATTGGCAAGTGGACGTAAACCGAGTTTTTGTGGAAGAAAACTGTTTTATTGGGATAGAAAATAAATTATAAAAATGCATCTAAATAAAACACAATAAAGACAATAAATAAAGACAATAAAATAAAGACAATAAAATAAAGACAATAAAATAATGAAAAAAAACCAAATTACTATACCAT
>Ga0209491_10009092_pt1 | contig 12304 bp, 4 predicted proteins | sample BON02_FD_187213 | JGI IMG/M metagenome (GOLD analysis project Ga0209491, IMG submission 187213) | Freshwater microbial communities from Lake Bonney liftoff mats and glacier meltwater in Antarctica - BON-02 (SPAdes) (version 2) | ecosystem: Environmental > Aquatic > Freshwater > Ice > Glacier... | reverse complement strand
ACACACACACACCCACACACACACACACACACACCCACACACACACACACACACACACACACACACACACACACATGCACACATACACACACACACATACACACACACACACACACATGTCCAAACCCCAAAACCAACAATGGCATGCAGGACATGAGGAGGGCACTCGCAGAGGTGCCTATACACACTCTCTTTCTCTCTCACACACACACACACACATACACACACACACATATCACTCAAACACACACACATGGACATCTCAACCCGAACACCAACAATGTCATAAAGGATATGGAAGGGGCGCTCGCAGAGGTGGCTGCAGGTCGTCCGCCCAACGTGTTGCGTGCAGCAAGGTGGAGCCGTACCCGAATGGCAGCAGCTGTCAAGCGAGTTTGGCGGGGTGTATGAGACTCGCGAGTTTTGCAGGGGGTATGCTAGGCGTGTACATGTTTATAGCCTAGTAGTATATATGCCTTACACGCCTATTGTACCTTTTATGCACATGTGTCCCGATTTCTGGGGCCAACGTCGCAAGCAGTAAAATTGAACGATTCTGAAGGATTCTGAAGGATTAGAAAGCTCTTGTTTATTGTCTTTGATGGCGTACCATGTGGTGGATATTTGTGTGCTTCATCTTTGAGACACTGAGACTAGACGAGGAAACCATGAGACTAGACGAGGAAACATCCACGAATTTCGAAGGTCGTAAAATATGCGAGAAAGAGAGAGAGAGAGAGAAAGCCCGTGGCAGAAAGGCTACACCACCGCAACGTGGCAAAGGCGAAAGGACACCCAGGACAGGAGAGAGCTGTAAATTCAAACAACGGGCGCGTCGTGGGTGGGCGAGTTCATCTTTTCAAAGTTGGAGTCCGACCACTGGGTGCGCGAGTCAGAGGGTATCAAGAGCATCTCGCCCTCGGCGCCTACCATGCGAGACTCAGGGTCCTCGAGAGAGGTGTAAGACATTCCGCTACCCATGCACGCCGCCTTGCGCACCTCGCGCTGATGCTCCGTCAAATGGAGCTTGCGCTTGGCGTTGGCAATCTGCACGTAATCGACATCTCTCGCGTCTTCACTCATAAGGGCCTCAGATTTGACTTCAGTTTTCTCCGATGACGAAAGAAGCAACTTCGTTTTCGCCGGCGAACGCGCGGGAGTGTTGTGCACACTGCCTGGACGGCTGCCCGCGCGCTTGCTGTTTGACAGAAGGCTCCCGTTGCCTTGGAGGTGCGTGCTGATGAGTCGCGCTGGCGACTTGAGAAGGAGCGATCCTTGTGAAAAGGCAATCTGGCTCTCATCCTTGTCGGCTGGACTGCCACATACTTTCGAATCGTCGGCGTTCTGCTGCATGTTGATGTGCACGCGTTTCGACAGCTTCTTGAGACAGTACTGCAGGGTGGCGGGCAGCTGCGACTTCTCGGCTCCGTCGCCAAAGTTTTCGTTCCAGCACTCGACGGCTCGATTTTGGATCTTGGAGTTGCTGTTTGACAAGGCTGCAACGAGTAGAGGAGACAGCGTGCCCAAATCCTCGTGACTAGCACTCTTTAGCAAAGTATCGACCATCTTGTCCCAAGCAGACTGCACTTCATCCAGAATGCCCTCAGCGCCGGCGCGGCCCAGTTGAGGCATACCGGTGTTGTCGTTGCCCTGGCGCGAGCAGGCGCCCAAGCACTTGGACATGGGCGCCATCAAGACCGACAACGGACCCTGGTGTTGCACGTCAGCTGCCAATGTGTGGTCCAAAATTGGAAGGAGTCGAGAGATGACGGACTTGAGGAGAGGAAGCGCAACTCGTTTCTCTTCGAAGGCTCGATAGGCGCAGCGGAAGGTCATGGCCCACACCTCAGAAATCGATTGCAACGGATGGTCCGACGGAGATTGCAGGGCATGACGAGCATCAGAACCCTTGCTTTTGCTGCTAGCCGTGTCCAGGTTGGCCTCGTCGAGCATGGTACCAAGTACAAAGTCTAGGTGTCGGATGCCGTTGGCAGCCACCGACTCGAGAGATCCTGCGCTGTTTTTGCAGATGGCGGTACATACTCGTACAGCTGCCGCTAGGCAATGGCTATTATTTTTGGACTTGGTTACTTCCCTAAGCTGGTCATATAGCACAGACCAGTGCTTCTCGATTTCCTTACTATAATCGGCATCCAAGCCCTCGGGCAGCCGCGGGACCTGCGCCAGGACAAGGGTAAGAACCGGCGCTTGCATCTTGGCTTGTCCAGGAGATGCCAATACATGGCGCGACACTTCGAGGCTAGTCGTGTAAGCCATACAGGCATTCATCCAGAAGCGTATTGGCATGCTTGCGTCGCGCACAAGGCCTTGGCTGCTTGCCACGTGCTCCACTACATCAAAGAGCTGTCGGAATGACCGCGGATCGTTCGGAAACAGCGCAAAGATCTTGGCAAGGATTTGCGCCCCATGCTCAGGCTCTTCTTGAGACGCAATGCTCACGGCACCAGCAAGGTAAGGTGCAAGCTTAACTGCAGGAAACGCTCCATCACCAGCTGCTGTGTAGTTCAAAGATGTACTAGTGCAGAATAAGAGACGAGAGGCAGACGAATGTGAACAGACTTGTGTAAGCACTCGAAGCACCACTGCTTTGCGTTCATGTCCGTCGTCGTTCGTGGTATTGCAAAGCAAGCAGTCCGCCCAGTAATGAACGACAGCTCGTGATAAAGCCTCAACAGTGTCACGGCCATCTTCTTCGATGGCGAGTCGAGCCACAAATCCAATCCAAACTTGTGTCACCTGCGTGCGCTCTTCCTCATTGTCACTTAGCCCAAGCTGCAGCAGAAGGTCGAAGAGCACCAGACTTCTGGTCTTGAGGAAGTCCAATCGCAGCGATAGATTTGTTGCTGGAGCATGCTCCAACGGCAGCAAGTTTCCAGTTGTGCTGCTTGCATCTGTCTTGCCGTACAGCAGTCCACCAACGATATGAATGAGGTGGGCGCGGATCTGACGGTCCGCTTCCCCAAGCACAGCACTGAGCACTGAAGCCACTGCCACCTCAAACGCAGACGTCTTCTCAATGGTGCAGCGCCGAGTCAAAAGATTCACTATGTGCGACCACACAGTGACCGCAGTCCTACGGACTTCGATTGATTTGTCATTGGGCCACGACGTGCGAAAAGGACGGCAAATGAGCTCGAGGCGCTTGGGGTGCGCAAGTGTGGAGCTCATACCATCAAATACACATGCTAGATGAAACCATGACTTGAACGAAGCCTGGCGCACTGCAGCTGACTTGTGTGAAAAAGCAGGCTCAAAGACCTGTTTATTTGTGTGTTTGTGTGAGTGCGTGTGACTGATCCATATGTTAAACTGCCTCATGACTCGTATATGGAGACATGAGTGAACGAATAAGAATGGGGTTGTACATACCTTCAGAAATTCTTGACTGTGGCCGGACTTAACTATCTTCGCCTCGGAAAACCGCGACATCCAGCCCAAGGTTGCCGCTGCAGTCTGCGCCACTTTTTCAGCATCTTTACCCCATCCCTTCTTCCCGTTCAGCATCTGGCTGATTTTGACGAGCATGCCATCCTCACCTATGAGCGCGTCCGTGGCAGCCTCGTTCAGGCGCTCGCGAAGCTCCAGTTCAAGCTCGGCTATCAGGGCCACGGTCCTTTCGGCTAGGTCCATCGCTGCCTGCCGCACACCCTCGTTTTTGTGGACGAAATTGAAATAAACAACCCGCCACCATCCTCCTGGCGGTTGATTGTCAGCAGCCAGTGCTGTAGAATTGAGGAGTGCCTTGGTGGGGAACTGAGTCTGAAGCAATCACAGAGCAACCGAATGCAGAAGTTAGTCAGGCAGTATCGGTGCAAAGACTGCGGTGGCAGCAACATCCGGTCGCAACATCCGTGCACAAATATTTGGGCACTGCCCGATACGTCTGCTTACATCAGTGCCCAAGTGTTGTCGTGACGGGTTGTTCAAGTCACTTTAACAAAATTCCGCAAATTCTGAACTCTGGCAGATTTCGAGTGGCGCGCGGCGGCTCCGGGGCTCCGCTCGCCGCGCGCCCAAAATTTTCCGCATCTTGTTGCGAACAATGCATGCGAACTGTTTCCCCCCAGCCGTGACGGAACAGAGCAAGATTTGCACAAAAGGATCAGCATACCAAAAGCTTGTCCAGTGCCTTGATCCCTTCGGCTTGCACGGCGGATGACGAAGCATCGGCAAAGGTCGCTTCAGAGATGGCCTGCAGCATGGCTGGCACAACCTTGGCCGCCTGCGCCGTCGTGAATTGCTGCATACAGATGTACCAAAGGACGACAGTTCGGACTGACTTGCTATCCGACTCGCTTGCGAGCCGCACCACAGCAGCAATCAAGGTTTTGATGGAGGCACCCGGCAGATCCCGACAGAGCTCAACGTTGTGAGAAATGCGTCCTGCCAGCTTGATCGCGGCGATCACACAGTCGTTGTCTGCCGACTGGATGTGAGCCACGCACGTCTCCTGTCGGCGACAAGTCCCGAAAGGTCAACACAACAGCACACGCCAAAACTACAGAATGCCCCGCCCCTGAGGATATCTTTGGGGCGGACGCAACTCACAAAAAAATCGCCGGGGCGCGCGGCGACGGAGCGCTTGGCGCGCGGCAAGTGGAGAGGCTTTAGCCCCGGAGCCGCCGCGCGCCACTCGCAGTAAGCCAGAGTTCATACGGACTGTTGGAACTGGGATATTTATTTTTTTTGGTTCCCAACATTTTTTTCCAATCTTCTTCAATTCCGAAACAACCCATTTTGTCATCTCCCAGATTTCCCACATTGGCCTGTTCCGACCGCGTGCAGCCGAGGCAACTGCGCGCGCATTTTCTGTGCGCCCACTGGATTGGAGGATAATATGGGAGTATACTATACTGTGACATTAAACTCCCCAATACTATGGAAATACAATCCCCGCACAACTGTGGTCCAATCCAGTGGGCGCGCAGAAACTGCGCACCAACGCGCTCTGTCGCCGCGCGCCCCCGGTCGCCATCACTCCAATTGATCTATCAATTAAATCAATGGAGTGATGGCGAGAGTAGGCGCGCGAAGGAATCAAAAAACAACGAAACGCAAAGTCAAAACCAAAAACAACATTCTCATGAGCATGGAATTCTGGAGACTTGGCCAGGACGGGGCAACTCACAATGACCCTTTCGATTCGGGCGGCCATCGCCACCTTGAAATCCTCCGCGCCGCCGTCCTCTTGCATCGCCTCAACTAGACGCTCATGGCACTCGAGCGCCTCCTCCGCACTGCCATTGACAGATTTGATCAGCGCATCAAGTCTCCGTGCCACTGCTGTGGTGGCTGTGCCCTTTTCCAAGAAAGGTGCCCCTGCACCTTTCTTGTCTTCCGGGAGCACCTTTTCTGTGTTCCGGAAAGACAGGGGAGGTGCCGCCACAGCCGCCTTCGGCTTCAGTGCCGCGACCGCTGCGACCACGGGTGCTGGCGCCTGCTGTTCTTTCTCTTCCACATTCTCGGCAGCCTGCTCTGGCTCCTTCTCTTTCAGTTCGTCGCTGAGGGCGGGCTGCTCCATGGATGGAGTCGATAGCTCCCGGGCGCGCTTCCTTTCCAAGGCCTCCTCGCGGTTACGCTCAATGCGCAACCGCTGCTCCTCGGTCAGCATCTCCGACTTTCGATGCCCTTCCCTGTTCCCGCCGAATACTTATTGTAGTTAACGTGACGTTGACATGGGCCTTGCCCACTCAGTCCGGGCATTGCCAAGTATGATGTGCGTGAGCGACGTCGCCGCAGAAGACGACGCGGCTGCAGGCAAATGCGCTGCCTCATTGATATTATTGCACTCTCCTGCACGGCTTGGCCAGGCACACGCTTCGGCCACGCCGAAAGTCAACAACAACGCCGCAGAATCGATGCGATGCCTGGCGACACCGCCGCAGACTCTGGGCGAGCATGACAATTCCTCGTTGGGACGGACAAGGGATCACACTGCCCCACACCATCCAGTAAGAGAGGCGGTTGGACGCCGGGTGGATCATTTTTCGACGTCTCGGGACTCTCATTTTCTCTGTTCAATCACACATCTCCACAAGCATCAAGCCAATGCACGGGCAGTCCGCCGTCGGCGCAACGCATGCAAGCCAGGATGGGGCAGATTTAATCTACTTGTAGCTGTGGCGTGCATATCATTCACGGCAGCCCAAGTTACAGGTGAGGGTGGAACGTATCTCTGGAACTGTATGTGGCGCCGCCGCCGCCAGAAGGGCTTGCCCAGAAGGGTTTGACCTGCGTGCGGGAGGGTTAGGCACACGCGTCTTGCCCACACACATGCAGACATTCTGGGGCGTGCGGGTAGTGAAATCCAATTCGAGGTCTATATAGGATTCTTTTTGATTTATTGTCTTTAGGGGTCTTTTATTGTCTGGTAGTAGTTCGGGCGTTGCGCGATTCCGGCTCGATCTCATGCCCCCGATGCGCACACAAAGCACACGAAAAAATGCTAGGTTCCGAAGAATCGGCGGAACAATGCGTTGATGCGCCTATTCTTCGAAAGATGAGTGTTTTTTAATTCTTTTGCGGTGCGCTTGCCAACGCTCGGCAAACAGCTCCAGTTTCGGGGTCTCAAACCCTTGGGCCCACAAACAGAGGAAAAATAGTGTCCGAGGGCCCAGAAATAGAGGGGGAAAGAAGTTTCCCGAGGGCCAGAACTTCGGGTGGCGCGCGGAAGTGTCGGGGCTGAAGCCCCTCCGCCGCCACGCGCTCTTTTTCGAATCCACGACGCTGACTTTTCTCCCTCCTTTGTTTCGTGTTGGCAGAACGTTTCACATCCATTTCGTCGCTGACTGGCTTTGCTGGCTCGGCATCTTCACTCTCAATCAGTGGCTCTGGTTTCTCGTCTGACCCCAAAGCAAACTATGCTTGCCAATTTACTAGCCTTGATTTACCGTCAACAGTGATGCAGGCAAATGCAGCCTACGTGTCTAACACACAGCTCAGATGCTCATGGAACCAGTGGCCATATCCGGCCGGAGCTGCAGGTGTTTCTATGCTGCGAGGTGCAGACCAGATTCCAACAAATGGGCCCGGTCCCTACTTTTTCAATTTTGTCTTGTCGTGGGGCTCTATTCTGCCGACTGGCGGAATAGCGCTTGGCGGAGAAATCGTGACAGTCGCAGGAGGTGGTTTCAATCCCAGTGGCAACTCCTTCTCTTGCAAACTAGAGTGTATCACTGGGGATTTCGTTTCTCTTGCAGCCGTTGTGGATTCAGCGTCGCAGGTGCGGTGCATTACAGCTGTGTGGCCAGGGCCAGCTTGCACTGCTGTGTTTTCGTTGTGGAAAGGGCAGGTAAAGGTGCAAGGCCAGGGGGGGGCTTTTCAGTGGATGGCAAGCTGGTCCCAAGTCGACCAGAACACGGCGCCCGCAAGCGGTGGAACAGTCATAAACATCATGGGAGCTGGGTTTAATAGCTCTCGGGCCTATCTCTGTGTATTTTCTGCCGCCGAAACTGACACCTGCAAAAGCACATTAGCTGCTACGATTGCTGTGTCCTCGACCACCACTCTGCGATGTACAACTCCTTTGTGGCCGACTGTGCAGGGTAACGCAATATTGCAGATCAAAGAGGATGGGCAAATTCTGCGATACTCTCAAAACACTCTGGACAACGGCATTCCATTTGCATTCAGTCCTCAGTACTGGGAGGCGCATGACCCGAAGGAGCATTACATTGGGCGGGAATCAAACATAATAATTGTTGGAAAAGACTTTAATCCATCCCGACAAGATTATTCTCTCAAGTTTCAAGTACAGCAGCAATCACCTGGAGGTCATCAAATGGTTGTGAGCGAAGCAAGCTTATGCTCTGCTGTCAATCAGACTACTCTCACGTGCCAAGCTCCGTATTGGGGCCATGCTGGCGCAAAAACTTCCGTGCAACTTTATGCAGATCAAGTGCTGATCGCAAACATGCACGGAATAGCATATTATACTTTCAAAACCCTCTGGGAACATGTCACACCCGCATTTGGTGCTGTTAGCGGGGCCGAAATCCTCACCATCTCGGGCCATGGCTTTGACATGAACCGTGGCTACACCTGCCACTTTCAAGGAACGTCTGCCAGCGGTTCTGCTGTCGTACAGACTGCGCAAGGGCTCGCTCAGAGCTCCCAGATCGTACAATGCAAAGCACCAGTGTGGAGTCATGGAGATCAGTTTACGAACATTATTGTTCAAAGAGGAACAGACGGTGCTATTGATTTTGTTGGTGCAGCTGCAGCCTCGCAGTTTGAATTCCGTGCGTACTGGACACATGCTCAGGTGCACAGAATCTTAGGCGCTCAGACACATATATCAGTGGCTGGAAGTGGTGGCACGATGATCACCTTCACTGGAGGAGGTTTCCTGCAATATCAGTGGCTAGGCTCCCAGCAAGTTCCAACAGTATACGAATGCGTCTTCACTTGCACAGAACAACATTGTAGCGGGCATCGTGTGGCAGGATGCTGCGAGTATTTGGACAGTGCCACGCTTGTCTGTCCATCACCAGCGTGGTCGTCAAGTTTTAGATTTTCAAAAGCTGTGGCTTCTGTCTCCCTGAAGCGCTCAGGTGTTGGTGTAAACTCACTGGGTGTAAACCAAAAGGTTGGCACAGAGCTTATCGAAAAGGGAAGCCGTGTGAATTTGACTGTGACACAAGCCACTTGGAATGCTGGCTTGCTGAATATTTCTGTGCCAGCTTCGGGTGGTGACAAACTACTGATTCAGGGTGACAACTTTTGCCATGAGGGTGGCGATGTGAGTTGTACCAACCGATTCAAGTGTCAGTTTCAGCAGGTAGGCAATCAAGCAAAAATTGCATTCTCAAGCCAGTGCAAGGAAGGGGTGCACGCCGGGTTCAGCTGCGTAGACGCTGATGATTGTCCTGGGTCGCAGTGCAGCCACGTTGTCTCCAAAGTCTCTTCGCCTTCCAAGATTTTGAATTCGACAGCCATTTTGTGTGTCGTTCCCAAATGGTTGCATTCCTCTGCAGCGACCCTCTTTACGCTTCACGATATCACTTCTGGTGAGCCTGGCGTTGAAGTTGGCGCTAAGGGCTACCTCGCAGTCTTGAACTATTTTTCTAACCTACATGCAGTCCAGCCAACATATGTATCGGCGGCTAAGGACACTAACGTCACCTTGTACGGCGGCTCGCTGGATGTAAATGCAGGCGACTACTCGTGCACTTTTACGCTCGGGGGGACCGTTTTGTTTGCGTCAGCACAACCCACATCGGTTGAGACGATCAGGTGCACCGCTCCTGCCTTGCCGAGAGGGGGGGGATTGCTTGCAGGCCCGGCAGTTGTGGGCTTACTAAAAGGCGGTGTGCCTCTGGCTGTGGCTGCTGGAGGTAAAAATGTTATTCTTACTTATGTTCCTCAATGGGAAGGATTTTCGAGGTGCTTTGGAGCCACAACGAGAAATTGCACCCGCATCCTCGGTTCAGCCATAGGACAATATTCTTTGGAACTTATGAGCTGGGGGCTGAATCCTTCGAATCACTATACAGTGCATTTTTCAAAATCGTCGAGCGAATACGTATCGACACAGGTGCGATTTAGCAATGTCTCAGCGAATTCGACTCTTGTGAGCATCATCGTGCCAGCTTGGACGTTTGCAGAGACGATCGCAACAGTTACTCTGCTGAGAATTGAAAAGGATGATTATGTGCCTGTTGAGCTCCTGGATCCACATTCGGCTCCTACCTCATTCCAATTCTACGAAGCGTTATCACATTTGTCGTCTCGCATTTTGCCTGCACTCGGCTGCGGTGTTAATTGCTGGCCTGCACACTTAATTGTTTTCGGCCGCGGATTTCAAATCGCGGAAGGTAGCCAGTATTCTTGTAAGGCGGTAGGATCATTGGATGCTTCTGTCATTACATCGAGCTCGTCGTATCTTCGAAACAGCCAAGAAATTGTCTGCATTTTTGGGACAAGAGAGTATAACCCTGATTTCACTCAACAGGACTTCGTTGTGGAGGTAATTCGTGTCGGACACCCCTCGCCGAAATATTCGAATAATGCAAATTCAAGTGTATTCTTTCGTGATGGGATTGGCCTCATCCCGTGCGATACAAGCTATGTATTGTTAGATGACTCGTACGGTTGTGCGCTCAGATCATCTGGCCCAGTCTTTGAATCGCTGATAGTATCTGGCTGGGGCTTCGACACGAGTAAGAGCTACATGTGTGCCTTTCAGTCTCCTTCTGAGTTGGTGGAGTCAGGCCCGGCTTACGTGCTCAATAATCACGAAATGCATTGCCCCATTCCGTTTTGGAATAGAGTTGAGAGTGCAAGCGCCATAGTGATCAAAGACATGGCACAAAATCGTACCTTGGCTCTTGAAATAGCTACAGGGTCAGATGTCTTTGTATTTTATGCTGTATGGTGGCTGGATGACCAATCAGGATCTGTTGCTGGAATATTCGGTCCGACACTTTCACCTGCGATCGGACACGACCCCATCAACTCCCCAATTGTGACAATACATGGAACGGGTTTCAATCCAAAAGATTCTTTTTTTGTTCGGTTTCAGGGTGTGGGAAATTATCAGGCCGTTGTGTCGACGCCCGCATTAAGAGACGAGCAGGCCTATCTAACCTCTGCTATTAACCACAATCTTCTTGTGTTTCCTCTGCCATCTTATGAAGGCCCAGAGACAGTGGTATCCTTGACCTTGTTCAAATGCAGGTTATATCCGAACTGCGAGGAGATCTTCAAGGAGCAGGGGTTTTCTGTAGCACATCCTAGAGGAATCGTTCTGACAACTTTTCGGTATCTTGCGACGTATCGGAGCTTCAGCATGCCTGCTATTGGAGATGCTCCATCGTCCTACTGTCATCCATATGGAACTCAGCAGTGCTGGGGTGTTTCTGGTGGCGGAAATATCATATCAGTGCATGGAAAGGGTTTCGGGACTCTATCAACACATCAGTATTCTTGTAAATTTTCGAATATTTTGGATGCATCTGAGTATGCTTGGACACTTCCAAGGTCAACATCTGATCCTGATTCGATCCAGTGCGAGACACCTGCATGGCCGTACCATCGCGGTTTGACTAGTGTCGAAATTTTTGCAAAAGATCAGCAACAAAGTATGCCTCGGTTTTACTTACAGAACGCTACCCTCTTTATTTTTGACACCTGGGTTCAGAGTGTGGATCCGTCTACTGGCCCTTGGAGTGGGTCGACCGTAACCGTGCGTGGAAATGGATTTGAAAATGTTGTCAACCAATATACGTGCCACTTTGAAGGTGCACACCACGCTGCGGTGCATGCAGTTTATGTGACGGACACAATCCTGACGTGCGAGACTGGAGAGTGGGCATCCAATTTTCCCTCGAGACATTGTGTCTTTTATGTAGTCCGCAATGACCTATCAACTTTTCTTGGCATCAATGTTGACTCTGCATCCACATCCTTCAATCTGACGGGTGCTGCCACGGTAGCATTATCAGGAATAGATGTCCCTCGAATTTTGGTTGGTTCATACTTGAAGATTAGCAGTGAGTACATGCTTGTGACGGAGTCCTTTTCGACAGATGGCGATTGGTACATTGTGGTAAATCGAGGCCAACGAGGCTCAGATGCCCTAGCACACGATGCGGGTGCTCTTGTACAAGTCTTAACGTCTCACGAGTCGGGTTCGCATGGCCTTCGTTTCGAATTTCTTAGCTCCTTTAGAGAAATTCATCCTGAGGTTGCATTGGTGTCGGAGGAGGGCGGTCCTGTCATAGAGGTTCGTGGGCATGGTCTGAATGCAAGCTTCCTGCCCACATACTATATTCTACCTGCAAATTACTCCAGTAATCCAGCCGATGATGTGACTCGAGAATCTCCTTCAGAACGTGGATTTTACTTTGGGCACATGTTTGAAGTGGTTGCAAAGTCGATTGCTATCCGCCTTACGAGTTTAGAATTTATTTCACATGTAGAGGGCGAGCATCAATTGTGGATTTACACCCGATCTTGTCAACAAAGTCTCGACTGTGGTTTTGTAGGAGTAGAGACTAATCTGCAAGAATGGAAACTCAATACTCATATCAGGGTAAATGTTACGGATTCGAATGCCACGGTGATATTGAATATGACAAATTTTTTAAAGCTTCCAGCCGGTCAGCGTCTGGGCCTGGCAATTTTTTCAGACAAAGGCATTCGCTTGACTACAGACCCTTCATATGCTCGTTCGGATGTTTTTTTTAGTGTAGATTCTGGAGTTCTCGTAGAAGGACAACCTACTGATGACGGCAATGGGGTTTCGAGTTTCTACTTGCCCGAAACTGTTGCAGCTAATAGC